>Ga0256829_1000019_pt1 | contig 290680 bp, 286 predicted proteins | sample 131447metaG_FD_185979 | JGI IMG/M metagenome (GOLD analysis project Ga0256829, IMG submission 185979) | Hydrothermal vent microbial communities from Lau Basin, Pacific Ocean - 131-447 | ecosystem: Environmental > Aquatic > Marine > Hydrothermal vents | place: Pacific Ocean: Lau Basin... | reverse complement strand
CGGTGAACTCCAAAATCGTATCGTTTTTCATGTGGCATATCCTTTTCTCTCTGAGAATCGCGGCGCGTCAACACCGCCATGATATGCCACCCAATCACCCCATCACCAACTTTCGGGCATTGCTCTGCGCGGTGAGAACGCGGGCGTCTGGCAGCATCTCGGTTGATACAATCTGAGGCGGCGCGGTCGGCGCGACAGCCGTTTGCCACGTGCTGTTAGCAGAAAAGAAAGAGTGTAGCTCGGTGAGTCGGCGGGTGGGGGGAGGCGTGTCAGTGCCAGTTCTGATGTCCAGGACAAGATGCCCCGGACTGAAATCGCTGGCCGTGGCGATCTGGCCAGCGCCAAGGGTCAGATCAAAGCCGGTACGGGGATGCGTTTCCAGCCGAAGGTTCAAAAGCCGGGACCTTGGAATGCGCGTGAATACCGCGCCGAGATCGGCCCGCAGCGCTGTCGCTGAAAAGCCGAGAAAATAGCCGTCCTTTTTCCGGATGAGAGCCCAGTGAATGCCAACGGGATACTTGAAAACAAGGCGCGTATAGTGCTTGTGTTCACCGGAACGGACATGGATTGTCACTGGTTTTGCCCAGACCACGCTGCTGCAAAACAGCAACAGGAGGGATGTCAGGGCCAGCCGCCTCATGTTTCGGCCCCTTGCTTTACCTCTTTCAGGGCGCTCTCCACTTCGGTGAATGACGGTCGAAGTTGTCGGGGAATATTTTGTCGGCCAACCTCGATGCAGATCGTAGCGGGATGGTGGTGCAGGTTTGCGATCAGGACTTCGCGGATCAACTGGTAGAAGCTATGGTCCTCCTGCACGGCCCCCTGGACCCGGACCGCAGTTGGAGCGACCAGTCCGTAGGCAAGCAACACGCCAAGAAATGTCCCCACAAGGGCACTGCCGATCAGTTTGCCGAGGATCTCCGGCGGCTGGTCGATCGAGCCCATTGTCTTGACGATTCCAAGGACGGCGACGACAATGCCGATTGCGGGCAGACCATCGGCCAGTGCCTGCAGCGCGTGGCTGCCGTGCAATGCGTGTTGCAGATCATGCTCGACCCGCTTGTCCAGAACTTCTTCGACCTGATTGGGATCGTTATAGTTCATCAATCCGGCGCGCAGGGTGTCCGAGATCAGGTTGGTTGCTTCGGCATCGCCGAGAATCCTTGGGAACTTGGAAAAAATCGTCGAATTCTGGGGAGTTTCAATGTGTTCTTCAAGTGCCATGGGGTTTTGTGCGGCGAGTCGAATCAGCTCGAACAACAGAGTCAGGAGGTCACGATAGTCGCTCTTTTTCCAGTGTGAGCCCTTGAACAATTTTGCGATGTCTTTGGCGGTGTGTTTGATCGCCGAAACATCATTGCCAATGATGATCGTTGCGATTCCCGCCCCGACGATCATGGACCCCTCGGTTGGCATGGCTTCGAGGATTATGTCCAGGTTCCCGCCACCGAGTACGAATCCGCCGAAGATCACAACGAAAATCATAATCAAACCGACGATGCCAACCATTCAGTATCTCACCTATCAGGGCGCAGCCAGAGTCGACCCACGGGAATCATTGCGGCAGAAACATTAAGAAAACTTGATCAGCCGCCGGATTTCTTGAAAATGTTCGCGTTTCGTCCGGCAATCACGAGGCTGATTGCATAGGCCCTTTGTGGCGGCAGGCTGGACATAATCCGGGCCGCTGCCTCGGGACGCATTCTGGCCAGAAAACCGGCGGCGAACTTGGGGTCCATGGTTGCGAACAGCCCGGCTGAGTTTCGCGGTTTCATGTTTTCATAGACCGCGGTCAGTTTCTGGATATCCTTTTCCGCGGCGGAATTCGCGAGGGCGAGAGTGGCGCGCAGGCGGGCCTCTGCCTTGAGCAGCGCGGCCTTGTCCTGACGTGTTGCCTGTTCCTCGGCCTTCAGTGCCTTCATGCGGGCGGCCAGAGTGCTCTCGCGTTGGTCAAGTTGGTGGTTGCGGGCCTTGATCGCGCTGAGGAGAGCGGCAATATCTGGCGGCTGGGCACAGGATTTCACGCGCCTCGGCACTGTGGGCAACGATGCCGGCCCCGGCGTGTCAGTTGCCAGCGTCTCTTTGGCCAAGGCGACGCTGTGGGCGCCAAAGCGCAACACCCCCGACAGGATCAGGCAGATAAAAACCACACGCAGCAGCCCAAAGGATGCCCAGGACTTCAGCCGCCGTTGTGGATAAGACCTAGTGGCAGGGTGGGTCCGCGATTGTTGCGCTTTGAGATTGGCCGTCATGATACTCTACCTTTCTGGTTCTCTCTGATGTTGGTCCCGATCTGCTGCTTCTTTATCCCGAGGGCCCGGGACCCCTGCGCCACGCTTTGTCGTGTCACGGCGCGGCGATGCGTATTGGGGCTCATGCAGCGATGCCAGCAAAAGTTCCATACGCCGAGATGCGGCATCGGCCTCTTGCGTCAATGCTTCGATTCGCGCGGCCCGTTCGGCGGTTTGATCGGACAGGCTGCTCAGGGTCGTCTGCAGGCTGTCAACCCGCTCGGACAGGGTGGCGATAGCGTTTCCAACCCCGGTGTCCATATTGTTAAGGGCGCGCAACCTGTTGGCCAGCACCCGACAATAAAAGGCGGCCCCGAGGGCGGCCAGAAACAACAGCCAGTCCGCGATGATGGTCATTTGATTGCTCTCCTCAATTCAGGACGAATTCGGTGATCAAAAGGTCCCGAACCTGTCCTTTCCCGGTGACCACCTGAACCCGGCGCAGCATCTGGGCGCGCAGAATGGCCAGCGCGCCGGGGTCCTCGATGGTGCGTGGTTCGACCGCGCGCAGATAGCTGATCAAGGTATCCATCACCCGCGGTTTCAGCAGGCTTACCGCCTCGATATTGCTTGGGGAAACCTCGAGGCTGGCCCGAAAGCGCAGGTGCTGATTGGTGGGGCTGTCGGCGACCGCAATCACGATCGGATCGAGTTTGACAAATCCGATTCCCGGCAACGGGGCCTTGTCCTGTTTTTTTGCCGCCGTATCTTTTTTGGCGCTGCCGGGTGCCTTGATCATGCCGGAATAGGCGGCATAAAATCCGCCGGCGCCGAATAACAGGGCCGCAAGCAGGCCAATCAGCAGGCCCATCACGCCGCCCTTCTTGTTTTTTTTGCTTCCCGTTTCGGTCTGTTCGCTCACGGCAACCTCATGTCGCAGAAATTCTTTCCTTGCGGTCGTTTTATCGTGAACCGACTAACCAATTCTTAAGACGGTTGCGCCAATCTCCCGACATACGGCCCGGAATCAGAATGAATCCGGGGAAATGCAAAGGGTTTGACATTGCAACAGATTCTGAATGTCTGGACTGCGCTGGATACGAAGCGTCGGATCACCGTCGCGTTTGCCGCCATAGCGATGTTTGCGGCGATCCTGTTCATGGCGCAGATCGCTGGGAAACCGTCGTTGTCCCTGCTCTACTCAGGGCTGGATCCAGCGGTTTCGGGCAAGATCGTCGCGGCGCTCGAACAAAGTGGCGTGACCTATCAGGTCAGGGGTGACGCCATATATGTTGACGCATCCCGACGCGACCGGATGCGGATGTCGCTGGCCGAGCAGGGGCTGCCATCATCCGGAAGCAGCGGCTATGAACTGCTGGATAACCTCTCGGGCTTTGGCACCACCTCGCAGATGTTCAATGTCGCCTATTGGCGGGCAAAGGAGGGGGAGCTTGCGCGCACAATCCTTGTCTGGCCCCAGATCAAGCTGGCGCGTGTTCACATTGCAAACCCGCCCTCGCGCCCCTTTGGAACCCCGACCAGACCCGTCGCATCGGTCACGGTAAAACTCTCGGGCGGAGCGCTGTCTGCGGCGCGCATCCATGCCTTGCGATTTCTGGTGGCGTCGGCGGTCTCGGGCCTGGCACCAAAGGATGTTTCGGTGATCGACGCGGACCGCGGGCTGCTGACCGCGGATCAGGATCAAGGTGGCAGCGCTGGCTATGCCGGGGCGAGGGCCTTGCGCATGAAACAGAATATAGAAAGGCTACTTGCCGCCCGCGTTGGGGCCGGGAACGCCGTGGTGGAACTGTCTCTGGATACCTCAAAGCAGGCGGAAACCATCGTTCAGCACAGCTTCGATCCCCAGTCCCGCGTCGCCATCAGTACAGACACCGAGGAAACCTCGGGGAGCGCCTCGGGAAATGACGGTTCGGCCGTGACCGTTGCCAGCAATCTGCCCTCGGGAAACACATCGGGTGGCGCTACCTCAAACAAGAGTTCCAGCTCAAAAACCCGAGAGCGGGTAAATTACGAGGTCTCGGAAACCACGCGTAAACTGACGACAGGACCGGGAAAGGTCAACCGAATCAGCGTCGCCGTTCTGGTGAACGGCATAACCGACCCGACCAGCGGCAAATGGGTCGCGCGTCAGGACAGCGAGCTTGCGTCATTGCAGGAACTGGTGAAATCCGCCATCGGCTTTGATGCCAAACGCGGCGATGTCGTCACCATAAAATCGATGAAATTCCCACCCCTGTCGCAAGCCGGGACAAGCGCGACACCGTCAATGCTCCAAGGATTGATGGTTCACGCTCCTTCACTCATCGAGGCGGCGTTGCTGGCGCTGGTGGTTCTGGTCCTCGGGCTCTTCGTCATTCGCCCGGCTCTGGCCAATCCCGAACGGTTGCTAGCCCCGCCGGGGGCTGAGGACGGTCTGGATCATCCCGGGCAAATGCTGGCAAATGGGGCATCTGCATTCCCCGAGTTCCAGTCCACTCCCCCGGCCAACGATCCCGTCGCGCAGCTGAGAGAGATCATTTCAAGCCGCCAGGAAGAGGCTGTGCAGGTTTTGCGCAACTGGGTTGAGACCGGCGAGGGTGAGCAGATCTCATGATTCGTCCTTTAGCACTGGAAAGATTGTCGTCGTCAGAGCCGTCGAACGCTGCTGTGTTCGTCTCGGTCGCGCACCTGAAAATGCTGCAGAAAAAAGCCTATGCCCAAGGGTTTTCCAAAGGCTGCGCGCAGGCCCGAAAAGAGCTTGAGGGCCACGAACGCGCGCTTGTCCTGCAGATGTCAGAAAAGGTGCAGGACATCGCTTTCACCTATGCCGAAGCGCAGAAATCGGCGCTGAAATCGCTGTCTCCGCTGTTGCGCGGCATGATCGAGCTTGTCCTTCCTGAAATCTCCGGCCCCGGTCTGCGCGCTGCAGTCGTGGGCAAGCTCATCGAGCTTGCAAAACAGGATCCCGGCACCCCGATTTGCGTCAGTTGCGCGCCTGAAATGCTGGACCCCCTTCGCGACTATCTTGAGCGCCATCCCGAGTTGTCGGCCCTGCCGGTCCTGTATGCGGATCCTGCGCTGGCGCCTCTGGATGTTTCGATCACGGCCAAAAGCACAGAACTTTCCATCTCGTTTTCAGAGGTTCTGACCCTGATCGAGCAGGAAACCACGACCTTTCTTTCACAGCTGAACGAGGAGCATGAGCATGGTTGAGACCCCAAACGATGCGCCCCCCCCACAAGGCTCTGATATGGACCGCGATGCCCTTGCGGCCAGTCCCTTCGGGCAGGTTCCGATCGAAATATCCATCACCATCGGCCATGCCCACCCGCTGGTTTCTGAATTGATGGCGCTGCAGGAGGATTCGGTTCTGCCACTTGACCGGCGCATTGGCGACCCTGTGGACCTGACCATCGGTGGCCGGCTGATCGCCCGCGGCATCCTGAAAGAGATGGACTCTGAAACCGACACTCAACTGGCCGTCTGCCTGACCGAGGTTGTCGAGCTGAAAGCAGGGCAATAGAATGCGGACGCATCTTTCCGTTGCTTTGGTCTTTCTGACCTTGGTTGCATTGTTCCTGACCGGGCAGGCCCTTCAGGCCCAGCAATTGAGCGTCGATTTCGGAAATCAAGGGTCGCTGACGCTTCGGAGCATTCAATTGTTTGCACTTGTGACGCTCCTCAGTATTGTTCCGGGCCTTGCGATCATGATCACCTGCTTTCCCTTCATGGTGACGGTGTTTTCGATCCTGCGTCAGGCCATCGGGTTACAGCAGGCGCCCCCGAACATGATGATCATAAGTCTGGCGTTGTTTCTCACCTATTTCGTGATGGAGCCGGTTTTTAACAAGGCGTGGAGCGACGGCATCGATCCGCTCATCAAGGGCACGATCCCGCCCGAGCAGGCCTTTACTCTGGCGATGGCGCCGTTTCGCAAGTTCATGCAGGCGCGGATCGATCCGGCGACGTTGAAAATTCTGCAAAACGCCCGTGGTCTGGCCCCGTCAGCGGCCTCCGGCACGTCGTCCGATCTTGCGACCTTGCTGCCAGCCTTCCTGCTAAGCGAAATCCAACGGGCGTTTGAGGTCGGATTCCTGATTTTCCTGCCCTTTTTGATCATCGACCTCGTGGTGGCAGCGGTCCTGATGTCAATGGGCATGATGATGGTGCCACCAGCAATCGTCTCGCTGCCATTCAAGCTGGCGTTTTTTGTCGTCTCCGATGGCTGGGGGCTATTATCCGGCGCATTGATCAGGAGCTATCATTGAAAAACCCGACCCCAGTTCTGACCGCGGCCCGGCCCTCCGGCGGTATTGATCTCAGCGGCGCGACCAAGGCGGCATTGATCCTGAAGGCGCTGAAATCAGGGGTGGAGGCGGCGGCGAGAGATCTTGCCGAACACGCTACCAATTCCGGATGCGCCCCTCTGGATCCTGCCACTGCCCATGAGGCGGTCAAAGACCTCATTCAGGAATTCACCCTGTCCCTGTCACGAATCGACAAACCCAAGAGGGACAGCACGTCGCCAGTAACACCACCCAAGGCTCCGGACCCCGCGCCTGAACCCAGCCGACCTTTTGCCCCATATCCGGGCCCAGTTTCCAAGGCGATGTTTCCCGATACACCGGAAAAATTTGCCGCCCGTCTTTGCGGGGAACATTCAGGCGTCATTGCCCGTGGCCTCGGGATGGCAAATGATGACTTTGCTACCCGAACTCTCCGCCTGATGGAGCCGCTCAAGGCGCAGCAGGTCGCGCTCCATCTGGTAGACCAAACGCGACATTCAAGCCCCGCCGCGGACGCTGCGGATTCCAGACAAGTAACCTGAATATCGAGATAATTTCATCCAGACCAAAAATCCGGGCCGGCTCTCTGGCGATTCAATCGTTTGTCGAAACGCCATGATCGACGATCCCTGCGTATGTCGCAAAATCGAGCGCGTATTTTTCCCGCAACTTCTGGTGCAAGGATTTTGCAAGGTCCAGCGGCATTGGCGCAGAGACATTCACCTGTGGCAGGACCAGTTTCTGGCCAAGCTTTTCCTCCATGAAATACAGAAAACCGGCCATGTTCTCATAACGAAACAGATGATCGATCCCGACCTCGCCGCGACTTTTCGACAATTGCCGCGCCTGTGAGCCCAGACGCGCATAAGCCGGCCGATCAGTCTCCTGAAGATAAGCGTTTACAAATTCATCAAAACTCAGCCCACTGGTGCTCTTTTCACTGCCAAGCAACGCGTCACGTTGCCGGTAGCGATACCAGCTGCCCAACCACGAGACCGGCTCGCGCATCAGGGCAACCGTCTTGATCTCGTCCTTGCCCTCCTTTTTCAGCCAAGGACGAATAAAGCGGTTGAATCGCTGATGCGTCATATGTTTGACAGCAGGTGGCCGACTGAAATGCACCGCCGCATAGGGTGCCAAGGCCTGCTCGATCGCCGTCGTTCCGGTCTTTGGGACGGAAAAGATGACAAGATTTAAATTCCATAAAATCAACATATTATGGGATATTCCTCATGTTAAGGTCAGGTTGACACGTCGGTTAAAGTAATTTTAATCAATTCAAAGAAAAATGGAATTACAAATTCCTGTTGATTTGTTCACCATTTGGCCTCATAACAAAGAGAACGCAACAGGAACATAAGCGGCGATTGCCGCCAAACATCAGATATGAAATAAGAGGGCCAAATGGCATCCCTTCTGGATTTTAGCGAAAGACGCAACATGGACAAGGAAAAGGCGCTGGCTTCGGCTCTCAGCCAGATTGAACGCAACTTTGGCAAGGGCTCGATCATGAAGCTTGGCCAGAAGGGGGTGATTGAAGATATCAAGGCCACGTCCACGGGATCGCTCGGGCTGGACATCGCGCTTGGGATCGGGGGCCTGCCAAAGGGGCGCGTGATCGAGGTTTACGGCCCGGAATCCTCGGGGAAAACTACTCTGGCGCTTCACACCATCGCAGAAGAGCAGAAAAAAGGCGGAATTTGTGCCTTTGTCGATGCCGAACACGCCCTTGATCCACAATACGCGCAAAGGCTTGGGGTCGATGTCAACGAACTGCTGATCAGTCAGCCCGACACCGGCGAACAGGCGCTTGAAATCACTGATACGCTGGTGCGTTCCGGTGCAGTTAGCATGATCGTGATTGATTCGGTGGCCGCACTGACACCGAAATCTGAACTTGAGGGCGATATGGGCGATGCGCAGGTCGGGGCGCAGGCCCGCCTGATGAGCCAAGCCATGCGCAAGCTGACGGGGTCGATCAGCAAGACGAACTGTATGGTGCTGTTTATCAACCAGATTCGCATGAAGATCGGCGTCATGTTCGGCAGTCCTGAGACGACGACCGGGGGCAACGCGTTGAAATTCTACGCTTCTGTGCGACTCGACATCCGGCGCATCGGCGCGATCAAGGACCGGGATGAGGTGGTTGGTAATGCAACCCGTGTCAAGGTGGTCAAGAACAAGGTTGCCCCCCCGTTCAAACAGGTGGAATTTGACATCATGTATGGTGAAGGAATTTCCAAGGTGGGCGAATTGCTGGATCTGGGTGTAAAGGCGGGGATTATCGAAAAATCCGGCTCTTGGTACTCTTATGGGGATGAGCGGATCGGGCAGGGACGTGAAAATGCCAAAACCTTTCTGAAAGAACATAAACAGACCGCATGGGATATCGAGGACAAGATCCGGGCCGCGCATGGTCTGGAATTCGATCGCCCGGCTGATCTGGGCGACAAGGAGACTGTTCTGGAAGCATAGGCTTTGGTGGGCTACGGCGTGGGGTCTGGACCCGACATCTGTTTTTTGTCCGCGGACTGTGGACAGTTTTTCTGTGTAACGCTAAACCTTGCTGGATTTTCCTTAGCTGCAGGATCCTCTCATCATGCCCAGCCTGAACGAAATCCGTTCAACATTTCTGACCTATTTCGAGAAAAACGATCACCAGATCGTTGATAGCTCGCCACTTGTGCCCCGCAATGACCCGACGTTGATGTTCACCAATGCGGGGATGGTGCAGTTCAAGAATGTTTTTACCGGTGTAGAACATCGTGATTACAATCGGGCAACCACCAGCCAGAAATGCGTGCGCGCCGGAGGCAAGCACAACGACCTTGATAATGTCGGATATACGGCACGCCATCATACTTTTTTTGAAATGTTGGGGAATTTCAGCTTCGGCGATTATTTCAAGGAACAGGCAATTCCGCTGGCCTGGGATCTGATTACAAAGGAATTTGGCATAGACCCCGAACGCCTGCTGGTGACGGTATATCACACCGATGACGAAGCTGCGGACATCTGGAAGAAATACGCCAAGCTGCCGGATGAGCGGATCATCAGGATTGCGACCAATGACAATTTCTGGTCCATGGGGGATACAGGCCCCTGCGGCCCCTGCTCGGAAATTTTTTACGACCACGGGGACCATATTGCCGGTGGGCCTCCGGGCAGCCCGGATGAGGATGGAGACCGTTTCATCGAAATATGGAATCTGGTTTTCATGCAATATGAACAATACGCCGACGGAAATCGCGAGGCTTTGCCGCGGCCCTCGATCGATACCGGCATGGGATTGGAACGTATCGGCGCGCTATTGCAGGGCAAACACGACAATTACGATACCGATCTGATGCGGGATTTGATCGAGGCCTCGGCAAACGCCACCTCGACCGATCCCGACGGACCGGGGAAAATGCACCATCGCGTGATCGCGGACCATTTGCGCTCGACCTCGTTCCTGATTGCCGATGGTGTTTTGCCTTCCAATGAGGGGCGCGGCTATGTGCTTCGCCGGATCATGCGCCGGGCGATGCGGCATGCACAACAACTCGGCGCGGATGAACCCTTGATGCACCGTCTGGTTCCGGCACTTGTTGCGCAAATGGGACAGGCCTTCCCCGAGCTGGGTCGATCGCAACCGATGATTGAGGAAACACTGCTGCTCGAGGAAACACGGTTTCGCAAAACGCTGGATCGGGGGTTGAAACTCCTTGAGTCCGAGGTGTCCCGGCTGCCGCCGGATGCCGCGCTGCCGGGAAAGACTGCCTTTCGCCTGTATGACACCTATGGTTTTCCGCTGGATCTGACGCAAGATGCGCTGCGCGAGCAAGGGCGAGGTGTGGATATCGAGGGGTTCGATGCCGAAATGGCGGCGCAAAAGGCTAAGGCGCGCGCGGCTTGGGCGGGCTCGGGCGAGACCAGCGAGGACAGCCTCTGGTTTGATCTTTTTGAGACGTTCGGTCCGACCGAGTTTCTTGGATATGACACCGAGATTGCCGAGGGAGAAATTCTGGCGCTGGTGCAAGATGGATCTCGCGTTAAGCGCGCCAAATGGGACGAGCCGGTTCAAATTGTCCTTAACCAGACCCCATTTTATGCGGAAAGCGGTGGGCAGATTGCAGATCAGGGGGTCCTGAAAACCGAAACCGGGCAGGCCAAAATTCTGGACGTCAAAAAGCGCGCTGGCGTGTTCGTTCACTTCGCAAAAGTGACCGAAGGAGAGCTGACCCCAAAGGCCGCAGCGGAATTGACGGTTGATCATGAACGGCGCCGCGCCATTCGTGCCAATCACTCAGCAACGCATCTGTTGAACGAGGCCTTGCGCCGGACGCTCGGATCGCATGTGGCGCAGCGCGGGTCCTTGAATGACGCCGACAGGCTGCGGTTTGATTTCAGCCATTCGCGCGCCATGAGCCCGACCGAATTGCGCAAGGTTGAGCGGGACGTCAATCATTTCATTCGCCAGAATACCCGGGTTGAAACGCGGATCATGACCCCCGACGAAGCCCGCGATCTGGGCGCGCAGGCTTTGTTTGGCGAAAAATACGGCGATGAGGTGCGGGTTGTTTCGATGGGGATTGAGGCGGGTTCGGGCAAGGGCAGCGACGGCAACACCTATTCGCTGGAACTTTGTGGCGGAACCCACGTGGCACGCACCGGTGATATCGGCTGTTTCAAACTGATCAGCGAAAGCGCCTCGGCAAGCGGCGTGCGCCGGATCGAGGCGCTGACCGGAGTGGGCGCGCTCGATTACATCGCTGCCACCGAGGACAGTTTGACCGAGGCCGCGGTGGCTCTGAAAGCGGCAAAATCCGAGTTGCCGGATCGGATTCGCAGCCTGATCGAGGAGCGACGGCAGTTGCAGCTGGACCTTTCTGATCTGCGTCGCAAACTGGCGCTGGCGGGCAACGGGCAAGGCGAGGCGCCAAAGGAAAAAACCATCAGCGGCATTCCGTTTTTGGGCCAGATCCTTGATGGTGTTTCCGGCAAGGATCTGCGCACCTTGATTGACGAACACAAATCGCGCATGAAATCCGGTGCAATCCTGTTAATTGCAACTGGAGGGGACAAGGCGGCGGTGGCGGCCGGGGTGACCCCGGATCTGGTGGCGCGAATTTCGGCAATTGATCTGGTCCGAACTGCGGCCGCAGCACTTGGCGGCAAAGGTGGGGGCGGGCGTGCGGACATGGCGCAGGCCGGCGGCCCGGACAGCAAGAGCGCGCCAAAAGCCTTGGCCGCGGTCGAGGATTTTCTGGAGGAAGTGAAATGACAGTTTACGCAATGGTCCACATCGACGTCAAAGATGCCGAAGCATATGCAAAATATGCCGCTCTTGCTGGCCCGGCGGTGGCAAAATATGGCGGTGAGTTTCTGGCGCGGGGCGGCGCCTGCCAGCAGATGGAGGGGCAGGGGCGCGCGCGCAACGTCATTATCCGTTTCAAGGACATGCAAACGGCTCTCGCATTTTACAACGGTCCGGAATATCAGGCCGCGCTGGAATACGGGCTGCCCGCCGCCGAGCGCGAGTATACTTTTGTCGAGGGGGTCTAAAAGGGCAGGGGCCTCAGGTCAGGCCGGCGAGAATTCGCGCCCAACTGCGTATTCCCTTGTGATAGCTTTCAAGGTCATATTTCTCGTTGGGTGAATGGATCTGGTCGTCGTCATGACCAAAACCGACCAGCAGCGCATCCATGTCGAGGATTTCCTTGAAATGTCCGGCAATCGGGATTGAACCGCCACAGCCGATATAGGCGGCGCTCTGCGACCACTCGTCGGAAAGCGCGCGGCGCGCGGCCTCAAAGGCGGGGTTTTCGGTGCTCATCTGGCTTGCTGGCGCGCCGTGCCCCAGCGGGAATTCGACACCGCAATCGGCCGGCAGGCAGGATTTGACATAGGCGACGAAATTGGCGTGGATCTGTTCGGGGTCCTGCGTGCCCACCAGACGAAAGCTGATCTTGGCCCGGGCTTTTGCCGGCAGAACGGTCTTGAACCCATCTCCTTCATACCCGCCAGAGATCCCGTTGACCTCGCATGTCGGTCGCGACCAGATCATTTCCAGCGGTGTGCGGTCCTTTTCACCGGCGGGCAGAGACAAGCCGACATCGCCTAAAAACTGTTTGGAATCAAATGACAGTTTCTGCCACTGGTGGCGAATCTGCTGCGGGAGGTCCGGTACACCGTCATAAAATCCGGGCAGAGTCACGCGTCCCGTCTCATCGTGAAGACCCGCGATTATGCGGCTGAGAACATGGATCGGGTTGCGCGCAATCCCCCCATACATGCCCGAGTGCAAATCCTTGTTTGCGCCTGTGATCACAACTTCTTCAGCCAGGAGGCCGCGCAGCATGGTCACGATTGCGGGCGTGTTCTGGCCAAACATCCCCGTGTCGCAGATCAGCGCGATATCGGCCTTCAACTCGGCCGCGTTTTCACGCATGAACGGAACCAGTGAGGGTGAGCCGCTTTCTTCCTCGCCCTCAAAAAAGATCGAGACGCGCGCGGGCAATTGCCCGTTCACTGCCCGCCAGGCGCGACAGGCCTCAAGAAAGGTCATCAACTGTCCCTTGTCATCGCTGGCACCGCGTGCGCGAATAACCGTCCCCCCGGGGGTTTTCTCCAGCCGGGGCTGAAACGGAGGATTATCCCAAAGGTCAACGGGATCAACGGGTTGCACGTCATAATGACCATAAAACAACACATGCGGGCCCGAACCTTCGGCGTGGGCAACAACCATTGGATGGCCCTCGGTCGGTCGGGTTCCGGCCTGAAAACCAAGGTCTGAGAGCGCCTTCACCAGCCAGTCGGCGGCACGGGCGCAGTCATGTTTATAGGCCGGATCCGTCGAGATCGAGGGAATGCGCAGCAGTTCCATCAAACGGTCGGTGGAATTTTCAAGGTCGTCGTCAATATGTGCCAGAACCTTTTCAAGCGACATCAGGGGATTCCTTTCGTTGAATGACGCGAAGCTATCAGCCCAGGATCGGCTGTCCAGTTGAAAATGCCGCTCGGAAGAGGGCTTAATTGTTTGTAAAGCGGCGACAATCGGGCCTGCATTGACGGAATTTACCGAAAATATGGATAATTTCCGCGTTCTGCCGTTTGAACTTGGGTGCGCGCTTGCGTATCAAAAGGGAAGCGGTGCGATGGAACGCGCGAACAATGATCGGCAACAATGGGGAGCCTGACGGTGAAAAAGTTCAAGTTTGTGTGTGGCGGCGCGGTCGTCGTGGTGGTTGCCGGTTCGATCGCGGCATTTGCGCAGGGCGTTCCGCATGCGCGACAGGTTGCGCGGCAGCTTTATCGCACTGGGAAGGGCAAGGCCGAGGTTCAGATCTTGCGACCCGATCTGATCCCGGCAGCGTTGCTTCCGGCGATCAAGGCAGCGGGGCAGATCCAGAAATATTACGAGGCGATGGCCGTCAGTCCGGACGAGGGGCTCGAGGCGGGCTCGGCCTTTCAGGCGATCAATTATCATTCGGTCGCGGCTGCCGAAGCCGCAGCAATTTCTGGCTGTAGTTCGAAAAAGAAAAAGCAATCAAGTGATTGCGTGATTGTTGCCCGCTTTGTTCCAAAGGGATACAAAGGGCCGTCGGCCTTTAGCCTCAGCATGAATGCAACCAAGGTTTTCCGCAAGAAATACCGCTTTGCCGGACGCAACAAAGCCTTTGCAATCTCGCCTGCCAGCGGCAATTGGGGATATGCGACGCGGGCGGCTTCGCTGGCGGCGGCGCGCGATGCAGCATTGGCAAAATGCGCGAAAAAAGCCGCGGCGGCAGGGGCAAACGATTGCCGGGTTGTGACGGAAAATTAGGACCCGCCCGTTCAGTCATATTCGCGCGTCCCGGTCACGGATCAGGTTTTGGGTCGATGGCGTGCGCAAGGGGATGATGTTGCAGGACCAGAGCCTTTAGGCGCGCGTCCAGAACATGGGTGTAGATCTCAGTGGTCGAGATATCGGCGTGCCCCAGCAGGGTTTGAATGACCCTGAGATCGGCGCCGTGGGCCAGCAGATGTGAGGCAAAGGCGTGACGCAACACATGGGGGGTGACCTCGCGCGACCCAAGGCCGGCGGCCTCGGCAAGTGTCCGCACCAACCCATAGAACCAGACGCGCCCCAGATGCCCTTCTTTTCCGCGACCGGGAAAGAGAAAGGGCGAGGGCGGACGACCGGTTTTCTGTTGCCTGCTTTCCTCGGCCCCATCGCGCAGGCTGAGCCAGTTTTGCAAGGCGATGCGGGCGCTGTTTGAAAGCGGCACCATGCGTTCCTTGCCCCCTTTTCCCCGGATCAGGAGCATGTGAGGGTCGCCCCGGGCGGCGTTGACCGGCAGCGAGACCAGTTCGCTAACACGCATGCCCGTGGCATAGAGAAGCTGCATCAGGCAGAGCGTGCGGGCGCTTTCATACGGCGTATTCCCGAATTCGGCGGCGCAGGTCAAAAGCCGGTCAACCTCCTGTTCAGTAAGGGTTTTGGGGAGGCTCTTGCGCCGAGCCGGGCCTTTTATTCGAGCTGCGGGGTCGTCTTTTCGCCAGCCTTCCTCAAAGGCAAAGCGAAAGAATTGGCGCAGGGCCGAAAGCCGCCGGGCCCGGGTCGCAGGCGAAAGTCCGCCAGCATCGAGGGACAGCAGATAGGCCTGAATCTCCGCCCGCCCCAGTGAATCAAACGTTAGATTTCGTGCCGCAATGTAGGTGGCGAAATCACCGAGATCGCGGCTGTAGGCTAGAATCGAATTGTCAGAGAGGCCCAGTTCGGCCCGCGCCGCCTGCAGAAAACCCTGAATTTTCGCGCGCATCAGCCGCGCTGCTCCAGCAGCAACAGCTCGATTGCAGTGCGCCGCGCCGTATCCTCAAGGCCAACCGCACGAAAAACCGCAAGGGCAGTGCGAATGTCCCCGGGGTCTGCGAAAGGGCCGTTTTTCAACAGCAGCATTGCCTTCAGGATCGCTTCGCCAAGGCGGCCCTTGGACAGCAGGTCAAACAGCGCCCCGCGGGGGGCCGGTTGCAGAAATGCATCCGAGATTGCTTTTTGCAGCGGCCCCTTGGGTGTTATTCCATCCAGTCGCCCCAGTGCAACCGCCTGAACAAAAATGTCTTTCTGTTTCTTGGGGGTGAATTTTCGGGCCGCAGATTCGTAGGATTTGGACAGCATCTCCAGTTTGAACGTGATCGCGCGGGCCGGTGGGGTCAGGGCAAAACCCATCAGACGTTCGGCGTAATGCGCGGCAAACGGCACCACAAGGCCGACGTCCCGCATCTTGTCATAGGCCGGGATCAGGGTTTTTGACACCTCTGCCGCATCACCCGACAACAGGGCCACGTCAAAGGCCTGAATGGCCGCAACTCGGTCCCAGATCCCGCCCGAGGCGGCCGGGGGGCGGGCGGTATAAAGCTCGATCAGGCGGTTCGGCGTAAGGGCCTGTAGGCGCACCAGACGCTCGGCGGCCTCGATTTCAGAGCGCCATGGGCTGTTGGCGGACAGATCGGCGCTTAGAAATGCTGGTGGCAAGGCCCCCTTGGGCCGCGGTTGGGCGATCGCCTCGCGCATGGCAAAGTCAAGCGGCGTCAGGGGCGAGGGCACCGGCAGGTCCGGGGTCCCCTCATACATGCCGGGGTCAAGGAATCGGGCCAAGAGATCCGCATCGGCCTTTTTGATGAACCCCAGCGTTTCGCCTGTCGCAAGGGTGACGGCGGCGGCGTTCCAGTCGCCATTGCGTGCAAGGCAAAAGATGCGCGCCTGCAAGGTCGGGGCAAAGCCGGGGGCGGCCTGCATGGCCGTACAGGCATGATCCACATGCCCGGTCAGCAGGCTGACATCAAACCATCGGCGAAAAATTTCGGCTTGATCGGGACCGGCGCGTTCCAACAGGGCCTGCGCCTGTTCCAGCGCCCCCAGATCCAGCAATTTGTCGGTGCGCGCCAGCAGCAAGCGTGCGCCGCTGGTATCGCCGGTGGGGGCATCGACCTCGGCTAGCAGGATCGTGTAGAGCATCGACAGCAGCGCCGGAAGGCCGTCGGTGGGTTGCTTGGAAATCAGTCCGGCAATCGTCTGCACATCGGAATCGCCCCAGAAATTGCTGGGCAGCCCCGAGATCGAGCCCGGCAGCAATCCGACCGCGTCTTTTTGCACATCGCCAATGCGGCTGACGGTAATCTCCGGCTGCGCTGGCGCAGAGTCGGGGGGGGAGGAAGGCGCTGTGGTTGGTGCTGTGGGCGACTGATCAGAAGGGGTCGTTGGGAGTATCTCTGCCGGGGGTGGTGTCGCGGTCGTCTGATCGCCGCTGCCCGCCGTCGCGCCGTCTGTGCCGGTATCTGGCGCATTTACGGCGGAGCCTGCGGGGGTGTTCGCGAGGGGCTGCGGGCCCTGAGGCACAGGCGTCTGCCCCGGCGGCGGTGTCGGCGTTGGCACCGGCCGGGCGGGTTTTTCCTTGACCGATTTTGACAGCCAGTCGATGGCGGATAGCGGTGCTGGCCCCGCAGGCTGTGGTCGTGCTGGCCCCGCAGGCTGTGGTCGTGCTGGCCCCGTAACCTTATCTGGCCCCTCAGCCTTATATTGCGCCGGTCCGGCCACCAGAGGTTGGGCCAACGACAGGGCCAGCACGCTCGCGGTCAGGGCGCGTGGGCTAATCCACATTGATCGTCACCGCGGTTTCAGTCGGTTGGCCGGGGGCGGAAAAGTCTCCCAAAAAACTGTAGCCGGTCACCACCGCGACGCCGATAACGACCAGAATGAGACTCCATTTCAATATGCGCCAGATCATGCTCTTGCCTCGTGTTTCAGCCCGCATCGGGGCTTTGGCTGTATTTCTGTTTCACTATATATTGCTTTGCCGGTGATTTCACGTCATTCAGGCGCCAGTTTATCACGCTGCGGGAAAATCGAGGGAAATCGGCGGAATGTCGCGCTATATGTTGCAGAAATCGGTGGTGATGGTCGGTATGATGGGCGCGGGCAAGACGGCGGTGGGCACGGCGCTGGCGCATCTGATCGGGGTTCCCTTCCTTGATTCCGACAGCCAGATTGTCGCTGCGGCGGATCTGAGCATCGCGGAGATTTTTGAGACCTATGGCGAAGATTTCTTTCGCGAAAAGGAATCGCTGGTCCTGAAGCGCCTGCTGGCCGGCACCCCTGCGGTCCTGTCTACAGGAGGAGGCGCGTGGCTGCGGGACGAGAACCGCGCCCTAGTTGCGAGGCTGGGCCTGTCCGTCTGGTTGAAGGCGGACCCACAGCTTTTGTGGTCGCGGGTGCGCCACAAGGACACGCGACCGCTGTTGCGGGTTGCCAATCCGCGCGCCAGATTGTTTGAATTGCTGGCCGCGCGCACCCCCTTTTACCGCGAGGCGGATCTGGAGGTCGAGGCGGGGCCCAACCTTTCGGTGCAGGACATGGCGGACAAGGTACGAAAGGCGTTGCTGGCGCATCCCTCGGGGGTGTTGCGCAAGGTGGCCACGGAGAAAGGCAAAGCACATGACTGAAACGCGTCTGAGGGTCGAGCTGGCCGCGCGGGCCTATGATATCCACATCGGACCGGGCCTGATCGCGCGTGCCGGTGCGCTGATCGCACCTTTTTTGCGCCGTCCAAAGCTGGCGATCATCACCGATCAGACCGTCGCCGCCCTGCATCTGGACAGCCTGCGCGAGGCGCTGACCCAAGCGGGGATCGAACACGCCGCGCTGGCCCTGCCGGCGGGGGAAGCAACCAAATCATGGGATCGCCTGCAACAGGTGATCGCGTGGCTGCTTTCTGAAAAAATCGAACGCGACGATATCGTGGTGGCGCTGGGGGGCGGGGTCATTGGCGATCTGACCGGCTTTGCCGCGGCCATTCTACGGCGCGGGGTGCGGTTCGTGCAGATCCCGACGACATTGCTGGCGCAGGTGGACAGCTCGGTTGGCGGCAAGACCGGGATCAACACCGCCGAGGGCAAGAATCTGGTTGGGGCCTTCAAGCAACCGACGCTGGTTCTGGCCGATATCGCACTGCTCGGAACGCTGAGGCCGCGGGACTTTATCGCCGGATATGGCGAGGTGATGAAATACGGGCTGTTGGGGGATGCGGCATTTTTCGACTGGCTCGAGGAAAACGGCCCGGCGCTGGCGGCCGGAGACATGGCGGCGCGAGCCTATGCGGTGCGCCGCTCTTGCGAGATGAAGGCCGAGATCGTCGTTCGGGACGAGTTGGAACACGGCGATCGTGCGCTTTTGAATCTGGGGCACACCTTTGGGCACGCGCTGGAGGCCGCAACCGGTTATGACGGGGCGCGGCTTTTGCATGGCGAGGGCGTGGCCATCGGGGCGGCGCTGGCGTTTGAATTGTCCCAACAGCTGGGCTATTGCGCGCAAGAATGCCCCTCGCGCCTGCGCGCGCATCTGGCGCAAATGGGGATGATGAGCGATCTTGCTGACATCAAGGCCGATCTGCCCGATGCGACGGGCCTGCTGGCGCTGATGGCGCAGGACAAAAAGGTCAAAGACGGGCGGACCCGCTTTGTGTTGGCCCGTGATATCGGGCAGGCATTTGTCGCCGATTCGGTGGATCTGGCCGCGGTTCGCGCGGTTCTGGAGGATGCGCTTGCCGCGCGGGTGGGCTGAACCCTTGTAGAAGGCAGGTTTAGGCGCTGCAGGAGGCCCCGCCGAGCACGCAGAATTTCGCGCAATGCCGGTGCTTGAGATAGACGTCCGAGCCGGCCTCATAGAGGGTTTTCCCCATCTCGAAGGCCGGATCGTAAGGCAGCAATGTACAGGCCTGAACGACAGCGTGATCAGCGCCCCGGTGCTTGATCACCATGCGTGATCCGGCGCACATCACATCAGCCGCATTCTTGTTTAATATCCCCCAGCAAGATGTTGTAATTTCTGGAACATCTGCGGTCTCGTCCATTTCGGGAAACAGCACGGTCCGGCTGGGATCATGGGCGTCGATGGCCAGATCATGGCGGCGGAACAGGGCGGCATATCCGGCCCGCGAGCGCGCTTCGGTTTCCGACCAGAGCGTGCGCCCCGCTACCGCCAGTTGGGCCCCTAGATCGCGAAGCCACAGCATGCCTTCGATCGCGCAGGCAAAACTGCCCTGACCGCGGATCTGGTCGTTGAACTCGGCCATGTGGTGATCCAGTGAAACCCTCAGCGTCAGCCGGTCGCCGAACCGCGCGATCAACCCGGCCAGCCCCTCCTGCATTTTCGGGCGCATCATCGGGCGCATGGCGTTGGTCAGAATCAGAACCTCAAAACCCCGGCTCAACGCCTCGTCGGCCATGTCGATCATGGCCGGGTTCATGAACGGCTCACCCCCGGTAAAGCCGATTTCGCGCACCGGCCAGTCATCGGTGGCGATCTCATCCAGAAACGGCAGCATGTCCTCCCGCGTCAGATACGCCAGACGGTCGTTGAGCGGCGAGCTTTCGATATAGCAGTTCACGCATTCGATATTACAGAGGGTGCCGGTGTTGAACCACAGGGTTTCCAGCCGGCGCAGCCTGACCGATGCTCGTGCCTGCCCGTCGGCGGTGAGGAATTTATCCTGAAACTTGTCAAGAATCGGGTCGGCGAGCGGTTGGGGACGGGCCGTTCTGAGAGGCGAGTTCATGCAGTTTTTCCGAATACTTGCGCGATTTATGCCATAAAACCACATTTTCGCGCGGCTGCCAGCCCCGAAACCCGCACCCACGCAGATGTGAAGCCCCGTGCGTGTTATCGTGCACAATGTCGTGCGCGATCTCTCCGCGTCTCCAACATGCGTCGCCGGTTGCGCCCGGTCGTATTTGTCGTGATATCGTATTTGTCGTGATCTGGAGCGGGTAACGGGAATCGAACCCGTAACTTAAGCTTGGGAAGCTCGCGTGATACCTTTTCACCATACCCGCGCAGGCGGCTTCCTAAGCCGCACCAAGGCGCGCGTCAAGCGGGATTTCACCGGCGGCGTCTGCGGCGGCGTCCACCGCCTGTTGGACCGCCCGCGCCGTCGCCACTCTGACTGTTGAAATTGACATCGGGCAGGGTGACGATGCTGTTGAGAACCGGGAACGGCTCGACCGCGTTGGGGATGGCGCTGGCGTTGACGAAATGCTCTTGAAAGCGCGGCTCGATGGCGGTCTCGATCTTGTCGATCCGATGCACGAGGGTTTCGATCTCGCGGCGCGAGCGACAGTTCAAAAGGGCAATGCGCGCCCCGGTTCCCGCCGCATTTCCAGCCGATGAGACCCTGTCCAGCGGGCAATCGGGGATCATCCCCAGAACCATCGCGTGCAAAGGCGAGATATGCGCCCCGAACGCCCCGGCCAACACGATCCGATCAACGCGATCGACCTTCAGCTTGTCCATCAACAGCCGTGCCCCCGAATAAAGTGCCGCCTTGGCCATCTGGATTTCGCGGATGTCGCGGTTGGTGACGGTGATCCTTGGCCCGCCGGCGGCGCTGGAATCGTGCAGGAGGTAGGAATAGGTGCGGCCCTCAAGGATGGTGCGCGGGCTGCCGATCTGCTCGGGACTGCCGATCAGGCCGTTCTGGTCCAGGATACCGCTCATGCGCATCTCGGCCACAACCTCGATGATACCAGATCCGCAAATACCAGTGATTCCAGTATCTTGTGTCGCGTCATTAAAGTTAGGATCATCAGACCACAGCGGGCAGCCGACGACCTGAAAACGCGGCTCTTTGGTCTTGGGATCGATTCGAACGCGTTCGATCGCACCGGGGGCGGCCCGTTGGCCGCTGGAAATCTGCGCGCCCTCAAAGGCGGGGCCGGTGGGCGACGAGCAGGCCAGTAGGCGGTGCCGGTTGCCCAACTGGATCTCGGCGTTCGTCCCGACATCCACCAACAACACCAGATCGTCGGAGAGGTGGGGCGTCTCGGATAGGGTCACCGCTGCCGCATCGGCGCCGACATGGCCGGCAATACAGGGCAGGATATAGACCTGTGCAGCAGAGGGCAGGGTGCTCAGCTCCAGCGCGCTTGCATCAAGGTTCATGGCCTGCGAGCTGGCCAGCGCAAACGGGGCCTGACCCAGCTCATAAGGGTCGATCCCCAGCAGCAGGTGATGCATGACCGGATTCATCACAAACACCGCGTTCAGAATCAGCCGAGGTGCGACATCGGCCTCGCGTGCGACATCGGCGATCAGATCGTTCAGCCCGGCCCGTACTGCGGCGGTCATTTCGCGCGCGCCTTCAGGGTTCATCATGGAATAGCTGACGCGGCTCATCAGGTCTTCGCCAAAGCGGATCTGCGGGTTCATGACCCCGCCCGAGGCAAGCACCGCGCCACTTTTCTGATCGCAAAGATGGGCCGCGATGGTGGTCGAGCCAAGGTCGATCGCAAGGCCGTAAATGCCGCCATCGTAAAACCCCGGCCAGAGCGCCAGAATCTGAGGCGTACGGTCATCTCCGGCATCGTGAATGGCGCAGGTTACGCGCCACGCGCCCTTGCGCAGAATCGCCTGCAAGCTCTGCAGGACATCCAGACCGGCGGTCAGCGGCGGCAGGTCCCACTGCGCGCTGAGCGCCGCGCCGAGACGCTCCAGATCGCCCGAGGGGTCGTGCATGTCCGGGGGCTCGACCTCGACATAATAGAGACGCACGGCGGGGTTCATCACGATATTGCGGACCTCGGCGCGCTTGCGCACAACCTGTTTGTGGACCTGGCTTTCGGGCGGGACATCGATCACCACATCGGCCTGGATTTTGGCCTGACAGCCAAGGCGCCGCCCGTCGGGCAGGCCGCGCTTGGATCGGTAGCGCTCTTCAACTGTGTTCCAGGGGCTTAGCGCCGCGGATGCGACCGTGATCCCGTGTTTGGGAAACTCGCCGAACATCGGCGTGATCTGGCAGCGCGAGCAGATTCCCCGCCCGCCGCAAACCGAATCAAGATCGACCCCCAGTTGCCGGGCCGCCTGCAAAACCGGCGTTCCCGGCGCCACATGGCCGCGTTTTCCGGACGGGGTGAAAATCACAAGTGGATTCTGCTCTGACATCGTTCTTTCCGCATGGTTTGCGCCTTTGTAACGTGCTGAGACGTGGCGGCAAGGTCCAGGGCGGCAGAAGAAGTGTCAGTTGCGGCAGCGAGCCCGCGCCTAGCTCCACCAGCTGAGCACATCCATGCCAAAAATCATCACCAGAATCGGCACCGGAGACACCGCCAGCGCAAAGGTGACAAGGATCAGGCGGGTGTTAAAAATGCCGCTGAGACCGGCCACCATGGCAATGCCGCCGCCGCCGCCAATCAGCGCATTGCCGGGAATATTGAGGGCCAGCGCCACGGAAAGATAGCGATAGCGCACCAGCGGTACCTGCAACCAGCGCGGCAGACCTTGACGCAACATCTGCAGCCGCGCCGTGTGGTCCAGCGGCTCCAGCCGCTCCAGCAGCCGCACGATGCGTTTTTGCCCCAGATCGGCAAAACCGCCCTTCAGCACCCCAAGCGGCACGTGCCGACCGAACAGATAGGCGATGCTGAGCCCGGTAAAGGTGGCCAGAAAGACGAACGGCGCAATCCGCGCGCCCTGCATCATCAACAGCGATACACCAACCTCGACTCCGGGCACAAAGGGCACCGCCATCAGGATCGCATAGACGACAAGCCCCAGCACCATCACGCCGCCGATTGCAACCCGCGTACCGGTTCCCGCGGCACCTTCGATTGCCGGCTTGACCCAGTCCAGCCCGAGGCTGACCAGCGCCACCAGCCCAAAGATCAGCAGCAGGCGCAGGATGGTGCGCATCAGCGCCGGCCAGAGATCAGGCACTGGTGCCCCCGTGGCAAAAGCATGGGCAAGGCAGGATCGTCAGGGACATATCATTGGCTGCACTAGGGAACGGTCACCCAAACCTAACAGCGGCGACGGTGCTTGTCGCGTCCGCAATACCGAGTTGACGCCGAAGTGATGGGGGTGGGGTCAACTGGGGCGACGGCGGCGGCGGCGTCCGGCGCGTGCGCCCCGGGCTCCGGCCTCGACCTCGCCTTCGGCCAGTACCGGCTTGTTAGCCCTGATCCAGTCGGCCCCGTGGGGGTCGTTGTTCATCAGGAAATTGGCGGCGCGAATGGCGTGCATCTCTTGCGGGCGCACCGGATTCATGATGGCACTGGTCATGCCGCTGGCAATGGCCATGGGCAGGAAGGCGGCGTTAATCCCGTGCCGGTTCGGCAAACCAAAGCTGATGTTGGAGGCCCCGCAGGTGGTGTTGACGCCCAGTTCGTTGCGCAGTCGGCGCACCAGTTGGAATACCTGCAAACCCGCCGTCGCCATGGCCCCAATGGGCATGACCAGCGGGTCCACCACGATGTCATGCGCAGGGATGCCAAAATCGGCGGCACGCTCGACGATCCGCTTGGCCACGGCAAAGCGCACGTCGGGATCCTCGGAGATGCCGCTGTCGTCATTGCTGATGGCAACGACGGGGACGTTGTATTTCTTGACCAGCGGCAGGATGGCGGCAAGGCGATCCTCTTCGCCGGTCACCGAATTCAGCAGCGGCCGCCCCTCGCAGACTGCCAGACCGGCCTCAAGCGCGGCCGGAACCGAGCTGTCGATACATAAAGGAACGTCAACAAGCCCTTGAACCAGCTTGATGATTTCCGTCATCAGAGGCGGCTCGGTCTCGTTGGGATTGGGGTTTGAGTTGTAAACCACACCGGCGTTGATATCCAGCATCGTCGCCCCGGCGGCCACCTGTGCAAGCGCGTCCTTTTCAATGGTCGAGAAATCGCCCGCTTCCAGTTCGGCGGCTAGTTTCTTGCGCCCGGTGGGGTTGATCCGCTCTCCGATCACGCAAAAGGGTTGATCAAATCCGATGATCGCGGTCTTGGTTTTTGATTCGACAACAGTCTGTGTCATAAGTCGGGTTCCTCAGGAGTTCGGTGCTGGCGCGGCCGGAGTGGCCTTGGCGTGGTCTATAGCCCATGTTGCGCCCGCTTTGATACCGCCCAGCGGGAAAAAATGCACCCGTGTGATATTGAAATCGGGGTTTTTTGCGCGATGCCGGGCAAGCTCGGCCAAAAATGACGTGGGCTCGAACGGCAGCAAAAGCTTGGTCACATCCCGCGCCCGGCGTTGCAGGACGCGCAGCGACGGCCCGACCCCGCAGGCAATGGAAAATTTGATCATCGTCTGAAGTTTTGCCGGCCCCGCCACGCCGATATGGATGGGCAGATCGATTCCCGCCTGTTTCAGGCTATCCGCCCAGCGGATGACCGGCGCCGTTTCAAAGCAGAACTGCGTCACGATCGCCATTTTGGCATCAGTACGGTTGGCATAATCCTGCTTGCGCATGAGCGCGGCATCGACATTGCGCCGCCCGCCGTCCGGGTCGATGTCCCGGTTGCCCTCGGGGTGGCCGGCGACATGCAAACGCCCAAAGCCCGCGGCATCGAAAAGGCCGCTCTCCAGCAGTTGCAACGAATCGACATAGTCGCCCCGGGGCCGGGACAGGCCGCCGGCCAGCAGCAGCGCCTGATCAACATCTGCTTCGTCGCGATAGCGCCGGATCCATTCTGCCAAGGTGGCACGATCGGGGATCAGGCGAGCGGGAAAATGCGGCATGACCGGGAAACCCTCGGCGCGGATGCGCGCGGCCGTCTGGATCATCTCGTCAATGGGCGTTCCGTCGATATGGGCGATATAAACCCGCGTCCCCGCTGGTAGGAGCGGGCGGAAATCGTCGATTCTGGCGGCGGTGCGGGGCATGACCTCGATCGAGAACCCGTCAAGGAAATCGGCCAGCGGTGCATCAAAGGGCGCCACGCTTTCCAGTTTTCGCCCCAGTCCCATGCGTGCCATCGGTTCCGCTCCTTTTGCTGTGTTGCGCGGCGCAAGCGGGGGCTATTTCGGCCCCGTTTCCCAGCCGTCGTTTTCGATCAATGCCTTTAGACGGGCGTCGTCATAGGCCGCCTCCAGTTGCGCCGTTTGTGCCGCGGCTATCGCCTGACCTTCGCCGTCGGCCGAGCCCGTGACCGCCTTGCGCCAATCTGCCAGATAAGCATCGGTGTCGCGGGCGCCAACCCTCATCGCGCATCTGTCAATGGCCTTTTCAAAACGCTCCGGCAACTGCTTCTTGTTGGCGCGCCGGCCTTTTCCGACGATGACCTGCGCGGGAATATCGCGCCAATAGACGATGGTGATATCGGGCATGGGCCGATTCCTTTCATGTGTTAAGGGCCTTCTAGGCGCGTTTTTGCCGCCGTCGTGGCCGGTTTCCGACTTTGGCGCAAATATAAGCGACCTTGCGGGATGGCACAGGCAAAAGAAATGGGCCGTGAATTTGCACACGGCCCATTGTAAAGGTTTCGGGGTTGGATCAGAACGGGATGTCGTCGTCCAGACCGCCAACCGGGGCCGAAGGGCCGCCCGAGGCGGGTCCGTTGTCAAAACCGCCCGATGGCCCGTTGTCATAGCCGCCGCCCTGATCATTGCGCCCGCCCAGCATCACCATCTTGCCGTCAAAGCCCTGCAGGACAACCTCGGTCGAATAGCGGTCGTTGCCCGACTGGTCCTGCCATTTGCGGGTTTGCAGCTTGCCCTCGACATAAACGGTCGAGCCTTTGCGAAGATATTGCTCAGCCACCCGGACCAGCCCCTCCTGAAAGATCGCGACCGAGTGCCATTCCGTGCGCTCGCGCCGCTCGCCGGTGGATTTGTCGCGCCATGTTTCGCTGGTCGCAATGCGCAGGTTGCAGACCTTGCCGCCGTTCTGAAATGTGCGCACCTCGGGGTCGCGCCCCAGATTGCCAATGATAATGACCTTGTTGACCGATCCTGCCATGTTGCCCTCTCCAAGTCCTGTGTTGTTGCGTGTCGTCCCGCGGCGGGCCTGTCGCCCCGCCCGATCATGCCTCGCCATTTGTTCCCGTCGTTCAGTCCGAACGTCGATTCCTTTGCGTGTTCGACATGGTTTACAGGGCAACGGCAAAAGATGAAAGACAGATGAATTTCCGTGTCGATTTTTCTTTTTTTGCAGCGGCTCGCCCTTGCCTGTGCCACCTGCGCCCGCGGCTCCTGTCCTGCCTTTGCGTCAGCGTCCCTTGCAGTCACGAGCGCGAAAAGCTATGCCAAGGGGGGCTGCAATTACCGCGGCTCTTGACGGGGATGACCGACATGCTTTCGGACGGGCGCATCATTTTTCTGACGGTTCTGATTGTTGTCCAATTGTTCTGCGCTTCGGTCTTTGTGACCGATGTCATCCACGAAAGCCGCCTTCCCTCGGGGATCAGTTTTCATCTGGTGATCGAGGCCGTTGCCACCGTCGGCCTGATTCTGGCGATCTGGATCGAGGTGCGGTATTTCCGCGATCTGATGCGGCGAAACGATCAGCAAGAGCGCAGCCTGCGCGTGGCCACCGGGGCGCTGAGCGGGGTCATCGAGGATTATTTCAGCGAATGGAGCCTGACCCCGTCCGAGCGTGATGTTGCGCTTTTCGCCATCAAGGGGATGAGCAACACCGAAATCGCCGGGCTGCGCGGTTCAAGCGAGGGCACAATCAAGGCGCATCTGAACGCGGTTTTCCGCAAGGCCGGCGTTTCGGGGCGCAACCAACTGGTCAGCCTGCTGGTCGAGGACCTGCTGGGAAAATCCCTGATCGAGGAATAACGTCAGTGGCTTTGCCTTGGGACAACCATTCACGTCTGGCGCTGCTGACCTTGCTGCTGGGCGCGCAGCTTGTGCTGGGGCAGGCGGGTTTGGCGGGCGGCAAAAGCCATTGGGGCATCAGTGCGGCTCAGAAAAAGCTGCTCGATGGGCGGCTGGCAACGGAATACGAGGATTCAAAACGCCTGTTGCCGGAAAACCCGGATCTGCCGCGCTATCTCGGTGAATATCACGGAAAATACCTGCCCATGGCGGAAAAGGCGGCGGCGGAATTTGGCGTGCCCAAGGATATTTTTGCCCGGCTGATCCAGATGGAGAGCAACTGGAACCCCGAGGCCCGCTCGGCTGACGGGGCCATCGGTCTGGCCCAGCTAATGCCCGATACCGCGCGCCGTCTGGGTATTGATCCCTATGATCCCGAGGCAAATCTGAAAGGTGGCGCGCTTTATCTCAAGCAGCAATATATGCGGTTTCGCAGTTGGAAGCTGGCGGTGGCCGCATATAACGCTGGTCCCGAGGCGGTGGTCGCCTATAAAGACGTGCCGCCGTTCCCCGAGACCGAATCTTATGTCAAAACCATTATGGGCCGGTAATTTCAGGCGGCTGAATGGTCTTTGGCAATCAGCGCTCGATGGCGCCGCCCGCGGCCTGCCAGTGGAACAGCCCGCCAAGGTTGTATACCTCGGAAAAACCGAACTGCGCCAGCGCCTGACCGGCCATTTGCGAACGCGCGCCCGAGGCACAATAGACGGCAACCGGCTTGTCGGTGCTCAGCGCCGGGTGAAACTCGGGGTGGCGGGGGTCGGCCTTGGTGTTCAGCATGAACAGGGGGATATGAATGGCCCCCTTGGCCTTGCCGCTCTGGGCGACTTCGTTGTGATCACGCACGTCGATCAGCGTGATCTCACCGGCGGCGGCGCGGCGCACGGCCTCTTGGGCAGGCAGCGGGCGCACGGCGGGTTGTGCGTTTCGAAACGAGCGGGCAAATCCGAAATTCATGTCGGTCTTCCTTTTTGGTTGCGTGTCTTTCTGGCCTTCCCTGACCGGAAATTGTCGTCATGTTGAGGGGAATATATGCGTTCTTTCTAATATTTCCAGAAAATAATTGCGTGTTTTGGAATATATTTTTTTATCTATAAAAAACCGTCATATAAGGTATATTCTTCATGTTGACGCCGCCCGCAACGGAGTTTTTTTTGCCCACTCGTGCGGCAATTTTCTGGGGCGTATTCCGGCCTCAGCCCTGATAGGTTGGGATTTCAGGAAAGACAACGCACGATTCGCCCTTGAGAACGATCACGGTTTGTTCCAAACAGAGGACAAGGATTGGCACAAGGCAGAAAGCCGGAGCATCACCCAATGGTCGAGCAGAAATTTATCGAAATCAGGGGCGCGCGCGAGCATAACCTGAAATCCATCGACGTCCGAATTCCGCGCGACCAGTTGGTGGTGATCACGGGGCTGTCGGGCTCGGGGAAATCGAGCCTGGCGTTTGACACCATCTATGCCGAGGGGCAGCGCCGCTATGTCGAATCGCTGTCGGCCTATGCGCGCCAGTTTCTGGACATGATGCAGAAACCCGATCTCGACCATATTACCGGCCTCAGCCCCGCCATCTCGATCGAGCAGAAGACCACCAGCAAGAACCCGCGCTCGACGGTGGGCACGGTGACGGAAATCTACGACTATCTGCGCCTGTTGTTTGCCCGCGTGGGCACGCCCTATAGCCCGGCGACGGGCCTGCCGATCGAGGCGCAGCAGGTTTCCGAGATGGTCGATCGCATCATGGCGATGGAGGAAGGCACGCGCGCCTATCTGCTGGCCCCCATCGTGCGCGACCGCAAGGGCGAATACCGCAAGGAGTTTCTGGAGCTGCAAAAGCAGGGTTTTCAGCGGCTCAAGATCGACGGGCAGTTCTATGAAATCGAGGACGCGCCCAAGCTGGACAAGAAATTCCGCCATGACATCGACGTGGTGGTTGACCGCATCATCATCCGCGAGGGGCTGGAGACGCGGCTTGCCGACAGCCTGCGCACGGCGCTCAATCTGGCCGATGGCATCGCCATTCTGGAAACCGCCCCGCGCGAAGGCGAGGGCGAGGCCGAGCGCATCACGTTTTCGGAAAACTTTGCCTGCCCGGTCAGCGGCTTCACCATTGCCGAAATCGAACCGAGGCTGTTTTCCTTCAACGCGCCCTATGGCGCCTGCCCCGATTGCGATGGCCTTGGGGTCGAGCTGTTCTTTGACGAACGCCTGATCGTGCCGGACCCGTCTCTTTCGCTGTATGACGGTGCGCTGGCCCCCTGGCGCAAGGGAAAGTCGCCCTATTTCCGCCAGACGATCGAGGCCATCGCCCGCCATTACGGCTTTGAACGCGACACCCCCTGGCGCGACCTGCCGGAAAAGGTGAAACAGGTCATGCTGCACGGATCGGGCGACGAGGAAATCCGCTTTCGCTATGACGAGGGCGGGCGGGTTTACGAGGTCAGCCGCGCCTTCGAGGGGATCATCCCCAATATGGAGCGCCGCTATCGCGAGACCGACAGCAACTGGATCCGCGAGGAGTTCGAGCGTTACCAGAACAACCGCCCCTGCGGCGCCTGCGGCGGTTATCGCCTGAACGAGGCGGCGCGCGCGGTGAAAATCGGCGGGCTGCATGTGGGGCAGGTGGTGGAAATGTCGATCCGCGAGGCCCGCGACTGGTTTGAGACCCTGCCCGCGCAGCTGAACGCGCAAAAGAACGAGATCGCGCGCGCCATCCTCAAGGAAATCCGCGAACGCCTTGGCTTTCTGGTCAATGTCGGGCTGGATTACCTGACGCTGTCGCGCAATTCCGGCACGCTTAGCGGGGGCGAAAGCCAGCGCATCCGCCTGGCCAGCCAGATCGGCAGCGGGCTGACGGGGGTGCTCTATGTGCTGGACGAGCCCTCGATCGGGTTGCACCAGCGCGACAATGGCCGCCTGCTGGACACGCTCAGAAACCTGCGCGACCAGGGCAATACGGTGATCGTCGTCGAGCATGACGAAGAGGCGATCCGCGCCGCCGACCATGTGCTGGACATGGGGCCGGGGGCAGGAGTGCATGGCGGCAGCATCGTCGCCGAGGGCCCGCCGGAAAAAATCGCCTGTGACCCGGCGTCATTGACCGGCCAGTACCTGTCCGGCAGCCGCGAAGTGCCCATCCCAGCCGAACGCCGCGTGGGCAATGGCAAGTTTCTGGAGATCAAAGGCGCGACCGGCAACAACCTGCAGACCGTGACCGCGCGCTTTCCACTGGGCACCTTCACCTGTGTTACCGGGGTCTCGGGCAGCGGCAAATCGACCCTGACCATCGAAACCCTGTTCAAGACGGCGAGCATGCGCCTGAACGGCGCGCGTCAGACGCCGGCCCCCTGCGAGGCGGTGCGCGGGCTGGAATATCTGGACAAGGTGATCGACATCGACCAGCGCCCCATCGGCCGCACGCCGCGCAGTAACCCCGCCACCTATACAGGCGCCTTCACCCCCATCCGCGACTGGTTCGCAGGCCTGCCGGAGTCAAAAGCCCGCGGCTATAAACCGGGGCGCTTCAGCTTTAACGTCAAGGGCGGGCGCTGCGAAGCGTGCAAGGGCGATGGAGTCATCAAGATCGAGATGCACTTTCTGCCCGATGTCTATGTCACCTGCGAAAGCTGCAAGGGCCGCCGCTATAACCGGGAAACTCTGGAAATTCTGTTTAAAGGCAAGAGCATATCAGACGTTCTTGAGATGAATGTCGAGGCGGCCGAGCAGTTTTTCAAGGCGGTTCCCTCCATTCGGGAAAAGATGACGGCGCTGATGCGGGTGGGCCTTGGCTATGTCAAGGTGGGCCAGCAGGCAACCACCCTTTCGGGCGGCGAAGCGCAGCGCGTCAAGCTGTCCAAGGAGCTTAGCAAACGCTCAACCGGGCGCACCCTCTATATTCTCGACGAGCCGACGACGGGGCTGCATTTCGAGGATGTGAAAAAGCTGCTGGAGGTTCTGCACGAGCTGGTCGATCAGGGCAACACGGTGATCGTGATCGAGCACAACCTCGACGTCATCAAGACTGCCGACCATATCATCGATATCGGTCCCGAGGGCGGCGATGGCGGTGGTCAGATCATCGCCACCGGCACCCCGGAACAGATCGCATCGCTGAAAACCAGCTATACCGGCCAGTATCTGAAGGACGTCCTGACGGCCAAACGCCGGTAAGGCGCGCTCAGCTGTCGTCCTGTTTGTTCGTGCGCAGGCCCAGAACGGTGTAGATCGGGCAGCTTGACATGACCGCCGTGAACAATAGGACCAGCCCGACAATCAGGCCAACCCAAGTCCAGGTCGTATGCGCATACATGAAAAAGACCGCGATCAGTACGACCCCGATAATGGCCCGGATGATCCGGTCGATTCCGCCGACATTATTCTTGAACATGGTTTTTCCCCACCTGTAGCGCCCAATTTATGGGCATTGTACCTACAATATACGGTATGACGCACAATATGTCACCGTTTATTGCAAATCGTACCCCAGACCGGCCCGAGGGAAGGGACCGGCCTGAAACACGTCCGCCCTGCCGGGTCAGCTCTTTTTCATCGGGCAGGTCGACAGACCGAAGATTGAGTAGAGCGGGCAGGAGGACATCAGCGACGTGGCCAACGGGATGATCCCGATCAGCAACAGGTTACGATAGCCAAGATCGGGATAGATGAACCATGCGCCCAGCATCACGATCCCCAGAACAAAACGCAGGATACGGTCCAGCGAGCCGACATTTTTCTTGAACATTTCAGTTTCCTCATCAGGTTTGCAAGCCCCCTTTGGGGCGTTTGATGAGGTCGTTCTAGCACCCGTCGTCATTCGCGTCGGTGACTTGGTCACAAAGGTCAGAAAATTTATCAGGAATTTTCTGAAAATTCGCGCAACCCGGCCGCGTCGGTGATTTCCAGACTGCCCCGCTCCAGACGCAACAGCCCGCGCTTCGCAAACGTGTCCAGCCGGCGCGACACCACCTCGCGAGCGGTGCCGACCTGTGTTGCCAGCTCTTGATGGGTGGCGTGCACCGTGCCGCTGTCATCGACCCGGGCCAGCAACGCCCGGGCCAGACGGTTCTCGACGCGCACAAAGGCGACCTGCTCAAGCAGGTGCATCATGTTCTGAAACCGCTTGGCAAAGGCGCCGAAAACAAAGTTGCGAAACGCCGGAGAGCGGGCCAACAGGCGCTGAAACAGATCGCGCGGAATAAGGGCCAGCTCGCAATCTGTTTCACAGATTGCTTCGGCGGAATAATCCTCGTCCCCCAGAATTCCCAAGGTGGACTGCACACAGGTTTGCCCCGGGGTGATGTCGTAAAGCAGGATATCACGCCCCCCCGGTCCGGTCAGATAGACGCCGACTCGCCCAGACAGGACGATGGCAAACCCGCGCACCGCATCGCCGGGGTGAAACAAGATGCTGTCACGGGGGAAATGACCGGCATGAACCCCCTGAAGCAGCGCACGTGCCTCGCTATCCAGCATCTCGGACAAGGTGCTGCGGGCAATCCAGTCGGACATTTCGTTCCTTTCCATGCGGCCCAATACCGCCGTCAGCGGGTGCAGGCCCTAGCTGCGGCTGCGCTTTTCAAACCGGGGCAGCATGGCCGAGAAATCCGTCCCCTTGCCATCCTCGTCCTCGACGAAGGTCTTGTAAAGCGACGTGGCGGCCGCGCCCAGCGGCGTGTCGGCGTCAACGCTTAAGGCCGCCTGCTGCGACAGACGCAGATCCTTCAACATCAGTTCCGAGGCAAAACCCGGCTTGTAATCATTGTCCGCCGGGCTTTGCGGGCCAACGCCGGGGGCCGGGCAATAGGCGTTCATCGTCCAGCTGTATCCCGACGAGGTTGACACCACGTCAAACATCTTTTGCCGCTCCAGGCCCAGTTTGTCCGCCAGCGCAAAGGCTTCACAGGTGACGATCATGGTCGCTCCGAGGATCATGTTGTTGCAGATCTTGGCGGCCTGCCCGTTGCCCGAGGGGCCGCAATGGACTGCCTTCTGGCCCATGATCTCAAACAGCGGCGCGGCCTTGGCAAAGGCCTCATCCGAGCCCCCGGCCATGAAGGTGAGGGTACCTGCGGTTGCGCCGCCAATCCCCCCCGAGACCGGCGCATCCGCGGCCAGCAGCCCCGCGGCAATGGCGTCACTGGCAACATCGCGGGCGCTGTCCACATCCACCGTCGAGCAATCCAGAAACAGGGCGCCCGCCTGCATTGCCGGGATGATCTCGGCGGCCACATGACGCAGGATGTCTCCGTTCGGCAGCATTGTGATCACAACCTCCTGCCCGGCGGCGGCTGCTGCCCCGCTGTCGGCGGCAACAACGCCGTTGGGGCAGGGGGCAACAACGTCAAAACCCGTCACCTCATGCCCGGCAGCAACCAGATTGGCGGCCATTGGCGCCCCCATGTTGCCCAACCCGATAAACCCGATTTTCATGTCATCTCTCCTTCAAGTTCAGCCTCTTGTCCCCCAGAGGGGCCAGCAATGCGCTCACCTCGCCCGGCGGAACCGCGTCAAGCGCCCGGTGCCGCCAGCGCGGCTTGCGGTCCTTGTCGATGATCGCCGCGCGGATGCCTTCCAGAAAATCGGCATGTTCCTGCGCGCGGAACGTATAGCGAAATTCAAGGTCAAGGGCGGTGCGGATATCGCATGTGCCAGCCCGCAAGCGCTGCAAAAGCTGAACCGTCACCGCCATCGACAGCGGTGAGTTGCGCTGCATCGCTTCAAAAGCCTCCTGCGCCCGTTGATCGGCATCATCCTGCACCGAACGGGCAATCTCTGCAAGCGTCGCGGCGGAAAAATGGCCGTCGATCCAACCCTGCAAATCACCAAGCCGACCCGGCGGCGGGGTGGCGGAAAAATTTGTGATCACAGATGCGTCACCGCTTTCGGTCAGCGCGTCAATCACCGTGGGCCACTTTAACTCAGGGACGTAACAATCGGCAAAACCAGCATAAATTGCGTCATCTGCCGTCATCCGTGTTGCCGTCAGGGCCAGATATTCACCCAGATGTCCCGGTGCCCGCGCCAGTAACAGCGAGCCCCCCACGTCGGGCACAAGGCCAATGCCGCATTCAGGCATGGCAATCCGGCTGCTCTCACCGACGATCCGGTGCGTGCCATGGCAGGAAATTCCAACACCACCGCCCATGGTAAAGCCCTGCATCAGGGCGACATAGGGTTTGGGGAATTCCGCGATCTTTGCGTTCAGGCGGTATTCGTCGCGCCAGAACTGCTGGCCGTGGGAAAAATCGCGGTTGCGCCCGTGGGTGTAAAGCTCCTGAATATCGCCGCCGGCACAAAAGGCGCGGGTGCCCGCCGCGTCGATCAGAACCAGCGCCACCTGATCGTCGTTGCGCCACGCGTCAAGTGCCGACTCGATCGCAAGGCACATGGGATAGCTGAGCGCATTCAAGGCCTTGGGGCGATTGAGTGTGATCCGCCCGATGCGCCCCTGTTTGCGGATCAGGACCTCCTCAGCCATGTCCATGCTCGGCCAACAAAGCGCGGGCGGTGATCAGGCGCATGATCTCGTTTGTGCCCTCAAGGATCTGGTGCACCCGCAAATCGCGCACGATCTTCTCAATGCCATAATCCGCCAGATATCCGTATCCGCCATGCATTTGCAGACAGTCATTGGCCACCCGAAAGGCCGCGTCGGTCACAAAGCGTTTGGCCATGGCACAGAATTTGGTGGCGTCGGGCTGGCCCTGATCCAGCTTCCATGCGGCCTGACGCAGAAAGATGCGCGCCGCCTGCAAGTTGGTCTCCATATCAGCCAGACGGAATTGCAGCGCCTGAAACTGGTCCAGCGTGCGGCCAAAGGCGCGCCGCTCGGCCATGTAGCTGAGCGTCGCATCCAGCGCCGCCTGTGCTCCACCCAAGGCTCCGGCGGAAATGTTCAGCCGACCGCCGTCAAGCCCGTTCATGGCATAGGTAAACCCCTTGCCCTCCTCGCCGAGAAGGTTCTCGGCCGAGGCAAGACAATCGTCAAACTGCACCTGTGCTGTCGGCTGCGAGCGCCAGCCCATCTTTTGTTCCGGCGCGCCAAAGGACAGGCCGGCGGTCCCGGTCTCGACGATTACGGTCGAGATGCCCTTTGGCCCCTCATCCCCGGTCCGGCACATCACCACGTAAGCGTCCGAATAGCCCCCGCCCGAGATGAACGCCTTGGTCCCGTTCAAAAGATAACCCGCATCGGTGCGTTTCGCCCGTGTTCGCAGCGCCGCCGCGTCCGATCCCGAGCCGGGTTCCGTCAGGCAATAGCTGACGATGGTTTCCATGCTGGCCATTTTTGGCAGCCAGCGGGATTTCATCTGCGGGCTGGCGAATTTGTCGATCATTCCGCCGCACATGTTGTGGATCGACAGGAATGAGCCCACCGAGGGGCAGGCCATCGCCAGCGCCTCAAAGACCAGCGTTGCGTCCAGCCGCGACAGGCCCGAGCCTCCGTATTCTTCCGAGACATAGATCCCGCCAAGACCCAGCGCGCCCAGTTTCGGCCACAGCTCGCGGGGGATCGTGCCAGCAGCCTCCCACTCGCGGGCGTGGGGTGCGATTTCCTCCTGGCCAAAGGCATAGGCCATGTCGAAAATGGCGGTTTGTTCTTCTGACAGGGCGAAATCCATCATGCTCTCCGGGGTTTGGGACAGGATCTGACCGCGTGTTTACGGGGCAAATGTTGCAGGAGTTTTACAAAAGGGGCCGGCAAAAGGGGGCGGGCGTATGGCCCACTGGTTTTTGACGCCTCCCGACAGGGCGCACCACCCGCGCCAAAGATCGAAATCTTGGGGGATGACAGGGGCAGGGCGAAGGGCCGCTTGGGCCCCTCGCGCCATGTTTTCGGGCCGCTCAGTCCATCGCCTTGAAATGGAACTCGCCGCCTTCCTTGATGCCTGATGGCCAGCGCGCGGTCACGGTTTTGGTGCGCGTGTAGAACTTGAAGGAATCTGGCCCGCACTGGTTCAGATCGCCAAAGGCCGATTTTTTCCAGCCGCCAAAGGTGTGATAGGCCAGCGGAACCGGGATTGGCACGTTGATCCCGACCATGCCGATATTGATCCGGTTGGCAAAATCCCGGGCGGTGTCGCCGTCGCGGGTAAAGATCGCGGTGCCATTGCCGTATTCGTGATCCATCGCCAGTTTCAGCGCATCGTCATAGCTGTCGGCGCGCACCGTTGACAGGACCGGGCCAAAGATCTCCTGTTTGTAGATGTCCATGTCCGGCGTAACATTGTCAAACAGGCAGGCCCCGACGAAAAAGCCGTTCTCGTAGCCCTGCAATTTAAAGTCGCGCCCGTCCACCACCAGATCGGCGCCCTGCTCGACGCCGCGGTCCACCAGACCCAGAACGCGCTCTTTGGCGGCGGCAGTGACCAGCGGGCCGTAATCGACGTCGTCTCCTGCGGTGTAGGGCCCGATCTTCAGGCTTTCCACCCGCGGGATCAGTTTTTCGATCAGCTTGTCGGCGGTGTCCTTGCCCACCGGAACCGCAACCGAGATGGCCATACACCGTTCGCCCGCAGCCCCGTATCCGGCCCCGATTAGCGCGTCCACCGCCTGATCCATATCGGCGTCGGGCATGATGATCATGTGGTTCTTGGCCCCGCCGAAACATTGCACCCGTTTGCCGTTCTCGCAGCCACGCGCATAGATATACTGGGCGATGGGGGTTGAGCCGACAAAGCCGATGGATTGCACGGTTTCATTATCCAAAAGCGCATCCACCGCCTCTTTGTCGCCGTTGACCACCTGAAAGACGCCCTTGGGCAGGCCGGCCTCTTCCAGAAGCTCGGCCAGCATCAGGGGCACCGAGGGGTCGCGCTCGGAGGGTTTCAGGACAAAGGCGTTGCCCGCCGCAAGTGACGGGGCAAACATCCACATCGGGATCATCGCCGGAAAGTTGAACGGCGTGATGCCGCCGCAGACGCCCAAGGGTTGGCGCATGGAATACATGTCGATGGCCGGGCCCGCACCTTCGGTATATTCGCCCTTCATGAAATGCGGCGCGGCAAAGCAGAATTCGACCACTTCAAGGCCGCGCACCACATCGCCCTTGGCATCGGGAAAGGTCTTGCCGTGCTCGCGCGACAGGGCCTCGGCCAGCTTGTCCATGTCGCGATTCAGAAGATCGGCAAATTTCATCATGACCCGGGCACGGCGCTGCGGGTTGACGGCGGCCCAGGCGGGTTGCGCGGCGGCGGCGATGGCCACCGCGGCGTCGATCTCGGCCTTGGTGGCCAGCGGTGTCTTGGCCTGCACCTCGCCCGTGGCGGGGTTGAAAACGTCGGAAAACCGGCCGCTTTCGCCTTTGACATGGGCGCCGTTGATGTAATGTGTAAGTTCCTGCATCCGAAAAAACCTCCCCTAACGGATTGACTGTCCGGGCGCATGTTAGTCTTGCGTTTTTGTCTTGTGGAGCGCTAATTTCCCAAAAGTGTTTTGCGTTATTGCAAAGGAAAACCATGCAGCACCTGAACTGGGATGACCTGAAAGTGTTTCTTGCCGTTGCCCGACTTGAAAGCCTTTCGAACGCCGGAAAGGCGCTCAGGATGGACCCGGCGACGGTGGGGCGGCGGATCGCCCGGCTTGAGCGCGGCCTCAGCGTCCGGCTGTTTATCAAGTCGCCGCAAGGCTATGCGCTGACCGAGGCGGGCGGGCGACTGCTGGCCCATGCCAGCGGGGCCGAGCGCGCGGTGATCGGGGTGCTCGAAGAGACCCGGGCACCCGAGAACGTGCTGTCCGGGCCGGTGCGGATCGGCGCGCCCGATGGGGTTGCCAATTATCTTTTGCCGCAGATATGCGCCGGAATCTGCGATGCAAACCCCGGGCTCGAGGTGCAGATCGTCGCCTTGCCGCGGGTCTTTAACCTGTCCAAGCGCGAGGCCGACATGGCGATCACCGTCAGCCCGCCTCAGACTGGGCGCCTGACTGTGAAAAAGATCGCTGACTATCACCTGCATCTGGCTGCCAGCCGGGCCTATCTGGACAGCCATGCGCCGATCGTGACCCGGGCCGATCTGTCGGCGCACAGGATGATCGGCTATATCCCCGATATGATTTTCGATTCCGAGCTGGACTATATGGATGAAGCGGGCGAGGGGGCGCAGGTCCGGTTGATGTCCAATTCGGTCTCGGTGCAGATCAACTGGGCCCGAATCGGCGCCGGTGTCTGCATCGCCCATGATTTCGCCATCCCCGCCTATCCCGAGCTGTGCCGGATCCTGACCCATGAGGTCTCGCTGCGGCGGGCGTTTTATCTGATCCGTCACGCCGATGACCGGCAGGTGGCACGACTGAACCGCTTTGCCGATCTGCTGAGCGCCGCCTTGCGCAGCGAGATTCGCCGGCTGGAAGCGTTGGCTTGACATAATATGTCGCAGAAGGCACCATCAAAGCAATAATATTCAACCAAGGAGGGTGCCATGCTGGTCAAGAATATTCTCAAGGGAAAGAAAATTCAGGAGGTCGCCACTATCCCCTCCACCGCCAGTGTCGCCGAGGCGGCCGAACTGTTGTCGGCCCGGCGTATCGGGGCGCTGGTCGTTTCTGATGACGGGCAGGCGGTGATCGGCATGTTCTCCGAGCGCGACATCGTGCGAGAGTTGGGGCGCAAGGGGGCGGTCTGCCTTGGCGAGACGGTGCGCGATTTGATGTCAAAGACCATCACCACCTGCGCGCCGGACGACACGGCGGATGCGGTCTTGCAGAAAATGACCGACGGGCGCTTCCGCCATATGCCGGTGATGGATGGCGGCAAGATGATCGGCTTGATTTCGATTGGCGACGCGGTGCAGGCGCGACTGTCGGAAATTACCATGGAAAAAGAAGCCCTTGAGGGAATGATCAAGGGTTTCTGACCTCAGGCGGCATCGACGGTCCGACAAAAAACCGCCGCCGCGCATTATTCACATTGAACCTGCCGGGGTGGCACAATAATGTTCTGCCAAGTGTTTCCTCGGACAACTGGAGCTCTGTGATGCGCACCGGACTTTATCCTGGCACGTTCGACCCCATTACCCATGGGCATATCGACATCATCCGCCGCGCCTGCACTTTGGTGGATCGTCTGGTGATCGGGGTGGCGATCAACCGCGACAAGGGGCCGTTGTTTTCGCTGGCCGAACGGGTGGCGATGATTGAGGCCGAATGCGCCACGGCGGCCAATGACACCGGAGTTGAAATCATTGTCCATCCGTTCGAGAACCTCCTGATTCAATGTGCCGAAGAGGTCGGTGCCGGAGTGATCGTGCGCGGCTTGCGGGCGGTCTCGGATTTTGAATACGAGTTCCAGATGGTTGGCATGAACCGGGCGATGAACAACCGGGTCGAGACCGTATTTCTGATGGCTGACGCCTCGCATCAGGCCATTGCCTCACGTCTGGTCAAGGAAATCGCCCGGCTGGGCGGGGATATCAGCAAATTTGTCCCCCCCGTGGTGGCCCGCGCGCTGATGGCAAAATACGCCACGCGCTGACTTGCCGCTTTCCCTTGTGCAGGCTTTTGCGTAAGTTCGCGGGAAAGTCACACTCAGGAGGCAGAAATGGCCAAGATCAAGGACCCCGAAAACACCATCATCATCGAGCTCAAGGACGGTCCGGTGGTGATTGAACTGATGCCCGACATCGCCCCCAAGCATTGCGCCCGGATCAAGGAGCTGGCCCGCGCCGGGGCCTATGATAATGTGGCCTTTCACCGGGTGATCGACGGGTTCATGGCGCAGACCGGTGATGTCGCCAACGGCAATATGGAAAACAATTTCAATATCCGCATGGCCGGCACGGGGGGCTCGGACCTGCCCAACGTGCCCGCGGAATTCTCGCGTATACCGTTTGATCGTGGTACGCTGGGAGCGGCCCGTTCGCAAAACCCGGATTCGGCCAATTCGCAGTTCTTCATCATGTTCGATGATGGCCATTTCCTGAACGGGCAATATACGGTCTATGGCCGGGTGATCTCGGGCATGGAAAATGTCGATAAGATCCAGAAAGGAGAGCCGCCCATGAACCCGGACCGCATGATTTCGGTCCGTGTCGCGGCGGATGACGCATGAAAAAAATAATCCTGACCATCATTGTCCTTTTGATCCTGCTGATCGGTGGGTTCATGGGATACATGTATCTGACTCAGCCCGAGATGGAGCCGGTGCCGCCCGTACCACCTGCGGCAAGCTCGTCCATCGACAGCCAGAGCACGATCAAGACAGCAGCAGCCGTCACGCCAAAGGGCGTGACGGGGCTGACCGATGTTGCCGCCCCGGCGGCGCGGGACCGGCTGATCATTCAGGTTGGCGGCAGCGAAACCGGCAAGATCGAGATCGAACTGTTCAACGACATCGCCCCGCATCACGTCGCCCGGATCGAGGCGCTGGCCCGCGCTGGCGCTTATGACAACGTGGTCTTTCACCGGGTGATTGCCGGTTTTATGGCGCAGACCGGCGATGTCCAGTACGGCAAACGCGGCGGTGCGCTGGTTCGCGCCGGGATGGGCCGTTCGGGTCAGCCAAACCTGAAGGCTGAGTTTTCGAACATCGCCTTTCGCAAGGGCGTGGTCGGTATGGCGCGAGGAAATGATCCCGATTCTGCCAATTCGCAATTTTTTATCATGTTTGACAACGCGCCTTTCCTGAACGGGAAATACACGGTCGTCGGGCGGGTCCTCTCGGGGCAGAATATCGTTGAAGGGATCAAGAAGGGCGACCCCAACCGCAACGGGGCGGTGACGGCGCCGGACTATATGACCAAGGTCACGGTCGTTCCGGCAGGTTGATCTTTTTATGAAACCTCGTCATCATTTCCCCCATAAACCCCGTTAATTCCACCCCGCTTGTGCCAGATACTCTGCCCGATGCCGGATGATGATATCTGCGTGAGGCAGGGTGGTTTTTGACCCTCGCCTCTGACAGGTTGTCTCTGGGCATCCGAACAAGGGGAGACAACATGCGATCCTTCATTCATGCAACCCTCGCCGCGGCGACCCTGTCGCTGGCCGGGATCACCGCCGCTGGCGCACAGCCCGCCTATTGGCTGAACGAATGGCCAAACACGGATTTTGACAAGTCGTCCGTGGCCTTTTCCTCGATCATGAGCGGCGGTCCCCCGAAAGACGGAATCCCCGCGGTGGACGATCCCCAATTTATCCCGGTGGCCAAAGAAACCCGCCTTGGCGCCCGCGAGCCGGTGGTAACGTTGGAATTGCCGGGGCGCAGGCCACGGGCCTATCCGGTGCGCTATCTGATGTGGCACGAGATCGTCAATGACGTGATCGACGGGCGCAAGATTTCGGTGACATACTGCCCGCTCTGCAACACCGCGATCGTGTTTGACGGCCAGTTCAACGGTCAGCCGCTGACCTTTGGAACGACAGGCAAGTTGAGAAACTCGGATCTGGTGATGTATGACCGGCAAAGCGAAAGCTGGTGGCAGCAGGCGACCGGCACCGGAATTGTCGGTGCCCATACCGGCGACAAGTTGACCAAGCTGGTCAGCTGGATGGAAAGCTGGGCCGAGTTCCGGACGCGTAACCCCAAGGGGCTGGTGATGGATCAGCCCAGCACCAACCGTCCCTATGGCAGCAATCCCTATGTCGGCTATGATGGAGCGCCGAAACCGTTCCTTTACAATGGCGAGATGCCGCCAAAGGGGATCTCGCCTTTGATGCGGGTGGTGGCGGTGGGCAACCGCGCCTGGCCCATGGACCGGCTGCGCCGCGAAGGCACGATCCACGAGGCCGGGCTGGTGATCTCGTGGACCAAGGGGCAGGCTTCGGCGCTGGACAGCCGCTCGATCAAGGACGGCAAGGAGGTCGGCAGCGTGCGGGTGCGTGACGGCAACGGCAAGGACGTGCTGCATGATGTTGAATTCGCCTTTGCCTTTCAGGCCTTTCATCCCAAGGGAGACTGGATGACGGGGCAATAGGGGCCTCGATTTCGGCAAAAGGGCGGGGGCGGCGAACGAGCCGCGGTGCGCCGCCCTATTTTGCTGGCAACAGGTGCGAGATCCCGACCGCCGCGGCCCGCGCCAGAGCCGGGTCAAGCGACATCTGCAGATAGTCGCCGCGCCGCCAAAGCTGCGCCTGATCGTCGTAAAATCCGGACAGGAAATGGCCGCTCTGCCCGGTGGAAATGACATAGACTGAACTGTCGGGGTCGGAAAAATCGTAAACCCCGCGATAGCCTGCGCCATGCACGTTGAGATAGGGGTTTGGCCCCGTCGCCTTGGTCTTTCCGCGCATCAGGGTATTGTCTCCGCCCGAGGTGGACTGACGAATGTTGACAAACCATTTCAGCACGGGAACCGTGCCCAGAATCTGATGGTCCTGCGTGGCCTGATGCGCATCTCCCCACCGCCAGCTTTCGACCTTTGGGCCATAGGTCTTTGCCAGTTCGGCCAGCGCAATGTCGAGCGCGCTGCGGGCAATTTCTGTGCAGGTCTCGACCTTTGTGGTTTGCACGATGTCGCACCAAGCCGCAGCGCCGTTTACGTTGCGAAAGACGCGCTCCAGAAAAACCGGGTCGGGGCTGGAGAATTTTTTCGCCAGCGGGCCCAACTCATCGCGGATCAGTTGCTGTTGCAGGGCCCGCATCCAGGCCGCATAAATCAAGGGCTCGGGCAGGTGTTCGTTCATTGCGCCGTTCCACTGCGCCAGCAGGTCCAGCGCTGTCTTGCGCATCAGGGCCGGACCGGCGGGTGGCGGCGTCTTGACGGCAAACCACAGATCCCTTGCGATCAGGGGCAAGAGGGCGCGGGCCGAAAATGATACCTCGTCCAGCTGCGCCTCGATAAAGCTGGCGCGCGTATGCACCTTGCGGCTGCCCAGCAGTTTTTGCAGCCGCTCGATCCGCTGAGTATCGCCCCAAGTATAGCTGATATGATTGGGAAACGGCCGGTCCACGATCTTGTTGTTGGTGTTGGCAACGATCCCACCCAAGGGGTTGATGATCCGGGGATTGTTCTCATAGGGCAGGTAGCCGCGCCAACGGTTCTGCTCCAGCCAGCCAGGGGTGGGCAGGCGGCCCTTGCTCTGGTTGCCGGGCTGGCGGGCGGGCATCTTGCCGATCATTTGCAGCGCGATCGAGTTTTTGTCCACCAGCGTCAGGTTTTGCGAGGGGGCGGTGAACTGGCGAACCGCGTCGATCGCCTTGGCGACGGTTTTTGCCCGCATCAGCCTGAGGGCCGCGGTCATCGACAGATCCTTGGGGTCCAGCGCCGTCCACGACAGGGACATCACATAGCCGCGCGGGGTGATCCGCCCGAGGTCATAGTGGGACCCCGGAATGACCGGCCCGTTCTCGGTCCAGCGTAGCAGGCGGGTGACGGGCGGCGCGCCCTTGATCTGGATGACAGTCTTGCGGGTGACAAAGGGTTTGAACCCGCTTGGGGTCAGATATTCGTCCGGGTTGTCGGGGTTCAATTTCTCCAGATGCAGGTCCTGATCATCCATGTAGGACGAGGTCAGGCCCCAGCCGAGGTCGGCGCTGCGCCCCAGCAGAACCGGGGGCATGCCGGGAATGGTCGCGCCGATCACATCGCCGCTGCTCAGCTTGAGGCGGGCCAGATACCAGATCGTCGGGGCCGAGAAATCAAGATGCGGGTCATTGGCCAAGAGCGAGGCCTTGCCCGCGGTCCGTCCGGGGGCCGCGGCCCAGGCGTTGGAGGCGCCGCCAAACCCCATCGGCGCCAGCGGATCCAGCGCCAGAGACAGCGGATCCTTGCGCCTCGCGCCGCCCCCCCCTGCACCGCCCGTCGCGGACGCAAAGCGCGTGTCCTTTGGAAACAGGCTGCCGTAGCGGGGCAGAGCCATCAGACCGGGGCCGGGGGCGTCCGGCAGAATATCCTGCAAGCGCGATTTGCGCCCGCGCAGCGCCAGCGAGGTCTCGGCGCGCAGAACCTCGGCGCGAAGGTGGGTGCTGAGCTTGAGCGCCATCAAGCGCATGATTGCCAGTGAGTCAGTGGCCGTCCACGGCTGTATCTTGTTGGAAAACAGGAAAAACTCCGGCGCACCACGGCCCAGCGCCTGGCTGCGGACGGTGTTGATCCAGGCGTTGACGCCGCGGGCGTAGGCCTCAAGCTGGGCGCGCTCACGCGGGGCCTGATATTGCAGGGATTGCGCCGCCAGACCATAGAGATCCAGCCGCCGGACAAAGTCGTCAATCGACAGGGTGCGCGGCCCGAACACTTCCGAGAGGCGCCCCTGTGCGGTGCGCCTGAGCAGCGTCATCTGCCACAACCGATCCTGCGCATGGGCAAAGCCGAGGCCGAAAAAGCTGTCGATGTCGGTGCGCCCGAAGATATGCGGCACGTCATGGCTGTCCCGCACGATCTCGACCGGGGCCGAAACGCCGTTGACGCGAAAATCGGCGTTGTAATCGGGCAGCGAGCGCGCCGCCAGATACCATGCCAGCCCCAGAGCAAGAACGCCAAGCGCAAGAGACGCAACGAAAATTCGCAAGAGCCAGCGAAAGATAAGAGCCATGAACGAAGATACCTTGTTGACCCGCGTCTTTTAGCAGGCCAGAACTTGACGAACAAATGATTTAGAGCCGCGAAAGGGGGGCGGAATGGCAAAATGTGCATTTATCGGTCTGGGCGTGATGGGATTTCCCATGGCCGGGCATTTGCAGGCGGCGGGCCATGAGGTCTGCGTCTATAACCGGCATGAGGACAGGGCGCGGGATTGGGTCAAAAAGTACGGCGGTTCGATGGCCCCGACCCCGCGCGAGGCAGCCAGCGGGGCGGAATTCGTGCTGAGCTGTGTTGGCAATGACGACGATCTTCGCGCGGTCACTCTGGGCGATGACGGGCTGCTGGCGGGGATGGCCGAGGGGACGGTCTTTATAGACCACACCACCGTATCGGCCCGCATCACCCGTGAGCTGGCAGAGTTCGCCAAGAAAAGGGGGATCTCAATGGTCGATGCGCCAGTCTCGGGCGGGCAGGCGGGGGCCGAAAACGGTGCCCTTTCGGTCATGTGCGGGGGCGAGCCAGAGGCTTATGCGCGGGCGGCGGCAATCATCGCCCCCTATGCCAAGGCCGTTGCCCATCTGGGCGACAGCGGTGCCGGGCAACTGACCAAGATGGTCAACCAGATCTGCATTGCCGGGCTGGTTCAGGCGCTGGCCGAGGGTCTGCATTTTGCCCAATGCGCGGGCCTTGACGGGGCTGCGGTCGTCGATGTCATTCAGCATGGGGCGGCGGGCTCATGGCAGATGGCCAATCGCTATGAGACCATGCTTGACGACCGGTTCGATTTCGGCTTTGCGGTGGATTGGATGCGCAAGGATCTGGGCATTTGCCTGAGCGAAGCACAGCAGAACGGCGCCAGCCTGCCCATCACCGCCCTTGTGGATCAGTTCTATGGCGATGTGCAAAAGATGGGGGGCAACCGCTGGGATACCTCCAGCCTGATCCGCCGCCTGAAGGTGCCGTGAGTTAAACGCCGCGGGTTAAAACGGCGTGCTATCCGGGTCTGCGGATGACGTGATCTAGCGGATGATGCGCGAGTATTTCGTCCCCTCAAGGGTCGCACCCACGATCAGTCCGGCGCGCCCGTAAATCAGTGCCACCACCGGCGAGCGCAGCTTGGTCGTGTCGATCCCCACGTTGTCGCCCTTGTTCTTGACCACATATTCTACATCCGCCCCGACCTGCCAGCCGCTGGAGGCGCGGAAATCCGCCAGCGCGGCGTCATTCATGAAAAACAGCGTGTGGGCGTATTGTTGCAGCCCGAACTGAAACCCGTAGGTGCCCTTGGCCACCGAGTAATACTCGACCGGAGCGCCACCGATCACCAGCGCCCCTTCCCCATAGGCACCGCCCCAGCCAAAGCCGACCTTGGTAATCGTCGGCATCACCAGCATTCCCGCGGCCCGATCCGCCAGATCGCGTGAGCCGGGAACCTCGGAATACATTTGCTGCAGTGCCAGATCGACCCGATAGTTGATCTTTTGGCCTCGCGAATTTCCGATCCCGTTGCCGCAGGCCGCCAGCGTGCTGCCAACGCCCACCAGAAATGTCCGCCGTGTCCAGATATTCATTCGGATTGTCCTTAAACTACTCGGTTGACCGGTCTTTCTGCCGGTATTGTTGCCGCATTATAGAGGATAAAGGCGCTGCTGTCACCTCGACCGCGCCCGAAAGACCCCGGATCGGCAAAGCTCCGCCAGTTGCAGGGAGGTGCGCAGAACCGGGTCCGGCCCGCCGTTGTCACTCGTTCAGGATACGCGCCGCCGCCGGAGCGAAATAGGTCAGGATACCGTCGCATCCGGCCCGCTTGAAGCACAGCAGGCCTTCCATCATCGCCCGTTCAGAGTCGATCCAGCCCTCGGCCCCGGCCCCTGCAATCATCGCGTATTCGCCCGAGACCTGATAGGCAAATGTCGGCACGCCAAAGGTTTCCTTGGTGCGCTGGCAGATGTCCAGATAGGGCATCCCCGGCTTGACCATCACCATATCAGCGCCTTCCTGAATGTCGCGGGCGATCTCGCGCAGGGCCTCATCGCTGTTGGCGCTGTCCATCTGATAGGTCTTCTTGTCCCCTTTCAGGGCCCCCGCAGCGCCAACGGCATCGCGGAATGGCCCGTAAAACGCCGAGGCGTATTTGGCCGAATAGGCCATGATCAGGGTGTCGCAAAACTCGTGTTGCTCAAGCGTCTGGCGAATCATGCCAATGCGTCCGTCCATCATGTCGCTGGGGCCCAGAATATCCGCCCCCGCCTCGGCATGTCCCAGCGCCTGACGTTGCAAGGCCTCCAGCGTTTCGTCATTCAGGACCACGCCGTCGCGCACGATCCCGTCATGCCCGTCTGAATTATAGGGGTCCAGCGCCACATCCAGCATGACCGCGATTTCCGGCACTTCGGCCTTGATTGCCCGGGTGGCGCGGTTGACCAGATTATCGGGGTTCCAGGCCTCCTCGGCGCTTGCGGTCTTGCGGTTTTCCGGTGTGTAGGGGAAAAGCGCCAGCACCGGAATGCCCAGATCGGCCGCTTCACGCGCTGCCAGAACGGCGTTGTCGATGCTCAGACGTGCAACCCCCGGCATCGAGGCAATCGGCTCGCGCAGGTTCTCACCCTCGCGCACGAAGATCGGCCAAATCAGATCCGAGACGCTAAGGCGGGTCTCGGCGACCAGCGCCCGCACGCCCGGGGTGCGCCGCAATCGGCGCGATCTGTTGACAGGAAACGGAGCAATGATCGGGTGCATGGGCCTCTCCTTGATGGAATTGCCGCGTTTTGCCATGCAAACAATGCGTTTCACAAGAAAATAAGCGGATTTTTCGCTAGAAATTCCTGTCTCAGGCGCTAGTGTGCCGCCAAACTCTGAAATTCAGGCCAAAAACAAAGGGACAAACCTTGGATTGGTACACGAGCGTCATCGAGCTGATCGACATGCGATCCTTTACCAGCGTATGGTACTGGATTTCACTGGCGGTTCTGTGGTCAACCACCGCTCACTGGACGCTGGGGGTGCCGTTTGATGCGGTGACCCGGGCGCGCCGGGCCGGAGCCACGGGGCCGGCGCAGGAGGATCTGGAGGCGCTGGTGCGCCTGAATTGCCGCCGCATCGTTCATATCATGGATGTTTCGGGAATCTGGGTCATCGGGCTGGGATTTTTCGTGCTGGCCGGGCTGGCGATGCTGGGGTTTTTCTATCGGCTGGAATTTGCACAGGCGGTGTTTCTGATCGGCGCGCCATGGTCGCTGGTGGCGCTGTTGTCGGTGCGCCACGCGCGGGTCTTGATGCGCCTGAGCATTGAGGGGCAGTTGTTGTGCTCGCGCCTCGCCCGCTATCGATTCTTTAACCAGTTGATCGGCCTGACGGCGATCTTTATCACCGCGTTCTGGGGCATGTGGCATAACCTCAGCGCGACCGTCCTGTGACCTTGCGACCGTCTTGCCTGTCGGCCCCGGACCGCTGCGATGCCTCAGCGCAATAAGGCCACCCTGCTGACCGTCGGAGGCGCACCCGAGGGCTATGATGCGCGCCTTCTGGTTGCGCGCGTTGCGGCGCGGCAGGGGCCGGTTCTGCATGTTGCGCGCGATGACAAGCGCCTTGAGGAAACCCTGAAGGCGGTGCGGTTTTTTGCCCCCGAGCTGCCGGTTTTCACCTTTCCTGCGTGGGATTGTCTGCCCTATGACAGGGTCTCGCCAAATGCCGATGTTTCCGCCGCGCGCATGGCGACGCTGGCAACGCTGGCAGCGGGGTTCTCGCGGCCATTTCTGCTCCTGAGTACGCTCAACGCGGTCACCCAACGGGTGCCCCGGCGCGACCTTCTGGCGGGGGCGGTGTTTCAGGCCCGGGTCGGCAGGCGGATCGACGAAGGGGCGCTGCGCGATTTCCTGTCGCGCATGGGCTTTAGTCGCGCGCCAACGGTGATGGAGCCGGGGGATTATGCCGTCCGGGGCGGCCTTATCGACATCTTTCCGCCCGGCGCGCAGGGGCCGGTGCGCCTCGACCTCTTTGGCGACGTTCTGGAGTCTGCCCGGCGGTTTGATCCTGAAAGCCAGCGCACCACCGAACGTCTGGAGCGGGTCGAGTTGGCGCCGGTGTCCGAGGTCATTCTGGATGCCGAAGCGATCCAGCGGTTTCGCCAGAACTACCGCAACGAATTCGGCGCCGCGGGCCGGGATGACGCGCTTTACGAGGCGGTTAGCGCCGGGCGCAAACATCAGGGGATGGAGCATTGGGCGCCTTTTTTTCACGACGGGATGGAGACCCTGTTCGATTATCTGCCCGGGGCTGAGATCTGTCTGGACGAGGGGGCAACGGCCGTGCGTCTGGAGCGCTGGGAGACGATCGCCGAGCAATATGACAACCGTCTGGAGGCCTTGAACAACAAGGCGCGGCTGGATTCGGTTTACAAGCCGTGTCCGCCCAAGCTGCTTTATCTGGACGATGAGGCGTTTGAGGCCGCCGTCGCCCCCCATGCGCGGCGGCAGTTTCTGGCGCTGCCGCAGGGTCTGGGCCCCGGGGTGGTGGACGCAGGAGGACGGATCGGCCGCAATTTTGCGCCCGAGCGTCAATCGGAAAAAATAAACCTTTTCCGTGCATTGGCCGACCATATTCAGGTAAAAAAGACCGAAAGTCAGGTCATACTTGCCAGCTATTCCGAGGGTGCGCGCGAGCGCATGCAGCATCTCCTGGCCGATGAGGACGCGCCGCCCGGTACCCCAATTTCCAGCTTTAACGATGTTCCTGACGGCACCGGCGGGGTCTTTCTGGCGGTCTGGGCGCTGGAGCACGGTTTTTGCGCGCCGGGGCTGACGGTGATTTCCGAGCAGGATATCCTTGGCGAACGTCTGGTGCGCAAGACCTCGCGGAAACGCCGCGCCGAGACCTATCTGACCGAGGCCAACGCCCTCAGCCCCGGCGATCTGATCGTGCATCTCGATCATGGGATCGGCCGCTACACGGGGTTGGAAACCATCACCGCCGCCGGGGCGCCGCACGAATGTATCGCGCTGGAATACGCCGGGGGCGATCGCCTGTTCCTGCCGGTCGAAAATATCGAACTGCTCAGCCGCTATGGTCATGACGAGGGGCTGCTGGACCGCCTTGGCAGCGGTGCCTGGCAGGCCAAAAAGGCCAAGCTGAAGCAGCGCATCCGCGACATGGCCGACCGCCTGATTCGCGTGGCTGCCGAGCGCGCCTTGCGCCGGGCGCCGGTGATGGAGGTGCCGACACACGAATTCGACCGCTTTTGCGCGCGCTTTCCCTATACGGAAACCGACGATCAGATCCACGCGATTTCCGATGTGCTGACGGATATGGCCGCGGGTCGGCCGATGGATCGGTTGATCTGCGGCGACGTCGGCTTTGGCAAGACCGAGGTGGCCCTGCGCGCCGCCTTTGTCGCGGCAATGTCCGGGGCGCAGGTGGCGGTGGTTGCCCCGACGACCCTGTTGGCGCGTCAGCATTTCAAGTCGTTTGAGGCGCGATTTCGCGGATTGCCGATCCGGGTGCGGGCCCTGTCGCGCTTTGTGTCGGCCAAGGAGGCCGCGGCCACCCGCGAGGGGTTGGCCAAGGGTTCTATCGATATTGTGGTCGGCACCCACGCGGTGCTGGCCAAGTCAGTCAGGTTCTTTAACCTCGGCCTGCTTGTCATTGATGAAGAACAGAAATTCGGAGTTGTCCACAAGGAGAGGCTAAAGCGGCTGCGCTCGAATATTCACGTTCTGACGCTGACCGCAACGCCGATTCCGCGCACCTTGCAACTGTCGCTCTCCGGGGTGCGGGACCTTTCGATCATCGGCACCCCGCCGGTCGATCGGCTGGCCATTCGCACCTACGTTTCCGAGTTTGATACCGTCACCATCCGCGAGGCGCTGCTGCGCGAACACTACCGCGGCGGCCAGTCCTTTTTCGTTGTCCCCCGCATCAGCGACCTGCCCGAGATCGAGAGCTTTCTTGGCGAGCAGGTTCCCGAGGTCAGTTATATGGTCGCCCACGGACAGATGGCGGCTGGTGAACTGGACCGGCGCATGAACGCCTTTTACGATGGTGAGTGCGACGTCCTGCTGGCCACCACCATCGTTGAAAGCGGGCTGGATATCCCCACCGCCAACACCATGATCATTCATCGTGCCGATATGTTCGGTCTGGCCCAGCTTTACCAGATTCGCGGCAGGGTCGGGCGCAGCAAGACCCGGGCCTATGCCTATCTGACCACCCGAGCGCGTCGCCGCCTGACGCCAGGGGCGGAAAAGCGCCTGCGGGTTCTGGGCTCGCTGGACAGTCTGGGGGCGGGGTTCACGCTGGCCAGCCAGGATCTGGATATTCGCGGGGCGGGCAATATTCTGGGCGATGCGCAATCGGGGCAGGTCCGTGAGGTGGGCTATGAACTCTATCAATCGATGCTGGAAGACGCGATTGCCAAGATGAAGGCCGGCGAGATGGAGGGGCTGTCAGAGGCGGATCAGGACTGGGCGCCGCAGATCAATCTGGGCGTGCCGGTTTTGATCCCCGAAACCTATGTGCCGGATCTGGACGTGCGCCTTGGCCTTTATCGGCGCCTCTCGGCGCTTAGCGAAAAGGTCGAGCTGGAGGGCTTTGCCGCCGAGATGATCGACCGTTTCGGGAAATTGCCGAAAGAGGTCAACATGTTGCTAAACATCGTGCGGATCAAATCCATGTGCCGCCGCGCCGGAATCGGTCGCCTTGACGGGGGGCCCAAGGGGGCGGTGATCCAGTTTCACAACGACAAGTTCGCCAATCCCGCCGGGTTGGTCGCCTTTATCGAGGCCCAGAACGGTCTGGCCCGGGTGCGCGACAACAAGATTGTCGTGCGCCGCGACTGGCGTAAAAGCAGCGACAAGGTCAAGGGCGCCTTTGCCATTGCCCGCGATCTGGCACAATTTGCCCGGGTTACAAAAAAGTAAACTTCGCCCCTCTTGCGATTTTTCTCCGCTCACATAGCTGTGAAGCAGAAGGAAAGACAGGAACACATAAAAAGGGGTATCGCCATGACGGATCACGTCCAACATCCATTTCAACACGTCTGGGGCTGGTTTTTCGGCATCGGTCTGCTGTCGGTGATTGGCGGCATTCTGGCGCTGGCCAATCCCTTTGTCGCCTCGATCACGGTGGCCATGCTGGCGGCCTGGTTTTTTATGTTCGTCGGCGCGGTGCAACTTCTGCAGGCGTATCAGATGCGTGCACAACCGGGGTTCTGGGGAACGCTGCTCTGGGGCGCATTGATGGTCCTGATGGCGGTTCTGTTCATCCTGAACCCGCTGGCCGGGGTGATGTCGCTGACCTTGATGGCGGGGATCGTTTTCCTGCTGATCGGAGCGGCCAAGATCGCCTTTGCCTTGAACATGCGCCCGCATTCCGGCTGGGGCTGGATCGCGCTGTCGGGGGCCGGTTCTTTGGCGCTGTCCGCGGTTATCCTGATTGGCTATCCGCAAAGCGCGCTGGCGGTTCTGGGGCTGCTGTTCGGTCTGGAGCTGCTGTTCAACGGTTCGGCCATGCTGATGTTGGGACTTGGCCTGCGCCGTCTGTAATGTGATCCGTGATGCCGGCAGCGTTGAGCGGTGCCTGAGGGTCAGTTGCCCACCAGTGGGCGCTCGGCCCCGACCCAGAACATCAGGACAAGCGCCCCCCCCGCCGTCAGGGCAAAACCGATCAGAAGGGGCAGGGGAGTGCCGTCAAAGGCCAACCCGATTGGCACCGCGATCAGCACCCCGAACAGGGTGCTGAGGGCGCCAACCACGGCCGAGGCCATGCCCGCAATATGTCCCATCGGCTCCAGCGCCAACGCGTTGAGATTGCCAAATGTCAACCCCGGCGAGATAAAGGCCAGCAGGGACCACAGCAGGAACAGCGGCAACAGCGTGCTCGGTGTCGGCTGGCCCAGCACGATATAGCCGATCATCGCCAAGGTGATCAGAAACAAAACCGCAAGCGACAGCGTAGCCAGAAGGCGCATCCCGAACCGCAGCACCAGCGCGCCATTCAGAAACCCCGACAGGCCCGACAACAGCGCAATGGCGGCAAAATACAGCGGAAAATCGCGCCCGACGCCGAAAACATCGACAAACACCTGCTGGGCCGAGCTGAGATAGCCAAACAGGGCGCCATACCCAAGGGCCAGAACCGCCGTAAAGGTCATGACCCGCCGCGAGCGCAGGATCTGGCCCATGGCGTCACCGAAACTGTCCAGCCGAAAGGCGCGACGATAACGGCGGGGCAGGGTTTCAGGCTGGCGTAACTGCATCCAGATCAGGGCGAGGCCGGCGAACAGGATGAAGGCAAGAAAAATACTGCGCCAGCCAAAATGCGTGGCCAGCGTCTGTCCACCAAGCGGCGCAACCGCCGGGACCAGCACGAACAGGGTCATGGCAAAGGACATGACCCGCGCCATCATGCGCCCCGAATAGAGGTCGCGCACCATGGCCAGAGTGACCGTGCGCGGGGCCGAGACCCCAACCCCCTGAACAAAGCGGGCCAGTAGCAACAGTTGAAACGTGCGGGTGTAAAACGCCACCCCGCAGGCCAGCATATAGAGCAGCAACCCGGCGGCGATCACCGGCTTGCGCCCCAGTGAATCCGAGATCGGCCCCATGAACAGCTGGCCGATACCGGTGCCCAGAACAAAGCTGGTAATGATCAGCTGCGCGCGGTTGACCTCGGCCAGATTCAGGTCCCGGGCAATCGCGGGCAAGGCGGGCAGCATTGTATCAGTGCCAAGAGCGATCATCGCAAACATCAGGGCAACAAGGATGATGAACTCGGCAAAGGCAGGGGGGCGTGTGCTCAAACCTTGCCCTTTTCAGGCTGGGGCGAGCGGGTTGCCAGACGGCCCTTTTCGGTGATCTCGTCGATCACCTTTTCCCACAGCTCGACCGGTTGGGCCCCCTGCAGGACATAGGTGTTGGCAACCACGAAACACGGCACGCCGCGGATGCCTTTTTGCCGCGCATAGGCGGCTTGGGCCTTGATCTGGCTGCGATCGTTGTCGCTGGCCAGAAGGCGGCGGACCACAGCCCCTTCCATCCCCGAGGCTGTGGCGACAGCGACCAGAACATCAGGGTCGGAGATATCCTGCCCGTCCTGAAAATAGGCGGAAAACAGGCGGTCCGCGACCTGCGTCTGGACATCTTCCAGTCCTCCTTCCTGACCGGCCCAATGGATCAGCCGGTGGGCATCGGTGGTGTCGGGGGTGCGCTGGATCGCCTCGAAATTGATCTGAAGGCCGGCCTCTTGGGCGGCCTTGGCGATCTGGCCATAGACCTCCAGCGCCCCGGCCTTGCCGCCAAACTTGTGCTCAAGATAGTCCCGCCGGTCCATCCCCTCGGGGGGCATATCCGGGTTCAGCTGGAACGGGTGCCAGCTGATCTGAAATCGCTGCGGTGCGCGGCGCTCCAGTGCCTGCTGTAGCCGGGTCTTGCCGATATAGCACCACGGGCAGATGGGGTCGGAGACGATATCGAGCGTGGTTATCGCAGGTATCGTTGTATCGGGCGCGGCGGTCATGGTAATTTTCCTGTCTCGGCCCGCAGGTCCTTGCGGCGCAGCTTGTTGTTGGCCCCCTTGGGAAGGGTCTGGATGCGCCTGAACAGGCGCGGGCATTTGTAACGGGCAAGGCGCTTGGCGCAATAGTCGGCCAGCGCCTTGTCGGGCAAGTCTATGTCCGATTGGTAGAATGCTGCAATCACGAATGTGTCAGCTTTGACCTCGATGCTGACGGCGGCGGATTCGATGATATCGGGGTGGGCGTTCAGAACCGCCTCGACCTCGAGCGGCGAGACCCGATAGCCGCCGGCGTTCATCATGTCGTCGCTTCGGCCCAGATAGGTGACAAAGCCGGCGCTGTCCATGCGCACGATATCGCCGGTCAAAAACCAGTCGCCGACGAATTTTTCGGCCGTCTCCCGGGGCGCGCCCCGATAGCCCAGCATCAGCCCGGGGTCTTTCCGGTCAATCGCCAGAATACCCGGTGTATCAACGGGTTGAATGGCAAAGTTACGCTCGGACAGAACCGCAACACGGCGCCCCATCTGGGGTTTTCCCGTGGCCCCTTGGGGGGCTGGCGTGGTGGGGCTGGCCGAGACAAAGGTCGAGATCTCGCTCATCCCCAAGGCCTCGAATATAGGACGTTTGCTGGCCGTAACCCAGGCCTTTCGCAGGGCGGCAGGCAACGCCTCACCGGCCGAGAGGGCATGGCGTAATTGCGGAAATTCCAGATCTGCACCGGTGTTCAAAAGCTGGCGGTAAACCCCCGGGGCGGCGGCGAAAATACTGGCCCGGTGGCGGCGCAACAACAGCGCCAGCGTCGCCCGGTCGGTGCCTTCTGCCGGAATGAGCGCGCTGGCTCCGATCGCCCACGGGTCACAGAGCCCGACGCCCAGCGTATAGGTCCAGTTAAAGGCCCCGGCGTGCAGCAGGCGATCATCGGGACCAAGACCCAGCCAGCCGGACCACATCATCCGCCGCGCCCAAACCGCCCGGTGGGCGTGCATGACGGCGCGCGGACGCCCCGAGCTGCCGGATGTATAGATGATATAAGCCAGGCGGTCAGGATCGCCCATGACGATCCGGGCCTCGGGGATATCCGGCGCCTCCGTCAGCGTTGCCGCGGCGATCACCGGGCAGGGAATGTCGGCAGGCACAGCGATCCCCGGGCCAGCGACCAATGCCGCAGGCTGCAGATCCGCGATCAGGGCGCGGGTTTCCCGCTCGGTCAACTGCGTTGAGCTGGGAACCGGAATGATCCCGACCGCAATTGCGGCCAGAAACACCACCGGAAAATCCGCCGAATTGCCGATCCGCATCAACAGACGCTCACCCGGCGCAAGGCCGGCCTCCAACAGGCCGGTGGCGCAGCTGAGAACCCGGTGACGCAGGGCGCCGTGGCTGAGCCTGCGCGAGCCTTGCGCCGAAAGGACCTCAAGCGCGGGCTTTTCCGGTGTCGCCAGACCGGCGGCCAGAACATAGCCGGCCATATTGAAGGGCCGCGGGCAAGGCTGCGGGGGGGCCTCATCGAACAGGGACAGATTCAACATGACTCTCAATAGGTTAACGTCGTCTGGCTTGCAAGACACGCGCAGGGCGTGTAAGAGGCGGCATAAATTCCTGGATCGGGTCGTTATGTCCGAAAAAAGTCATTCAAGCCTGATTCGCATGGCGCGCGCGAACGGAACGACCGAGGAGGTCGCCCCGTTGGCTCTGGGGGCGCGGGTGCGGGCCTTGCGAAAGGCGCACAACTGGACGCTGGAGCAGACCGCCAAGCGGGTGGGGTTGGCGCGCTCGACCCTTTCAAAGATCGAGAACGTGCAGATGTCGCCGACCTTTGAGGCGGTCAAGAAACTGGCCGAGGGGTTAGGCATCTCGATTCCCCAGCTGTTCACCCCGCCCAAGACCGATCAGGCGTTGCGGCGGCGAGCGATTACCCGACGGGGGCAGGGCAAGAGGCATCTGACCGGCACCTACGAACACGAACTGTTGGCTGACAGCCTGCGCCCAAAACACATGCTGCCCTATCGCGCCCGTATTCGGGCCCGCGATGTGGCCGAATTTGGCGGCTGGGTGCGCCATGACGGCGAAGAATTCCTCTATGTTCTGACTGGTGTGATCACATTTTACTCCGAATTTTACGAACCCGCTGAAATGCGCCGCGGCGACAGCGCCTATTACGACGCCGCGATGGGGCATAATCTGGTTTCAAGCAGCGATGAGGATGCAACGGTGCTGTGGGTGACGTCTCTGACCTGAATCGCGGGCCGATGGAGCGAACGCCTTGAAAATGTGATCACAAAATTCAGGACCCGGGCGGCATGCGCCGAAAAAAAACGCCCTCACAAGGAGGGCGTTAAGTTATTGAGGCAGGTTTCATACAGGCAAGAAACCTATCGAGCAGTAAGGGTGTTATACAAAATCCCCGGGGGTGCGCCAAGTAAAAATTGAAAAAATTGAGGCAACTCAGTAGGCTGCATTCAAATTCCCTGAAAACCGGACATTTATGTTGCCAAGATGACACGAACTCTCTCAACCCTTCGCCGTCTCTGCCTGCTGTTTCTGGGCTTTTTTTCTGCCGGTGTGATCGCATATGCGGCGCCGACATATGGCATAGCTATGTATGGCAAGCCCGCCCTACCACCGGATTTTGTGTCCCTACCCTATGTCAACAAGGACGCACCCAAAGGCGGGCGAATCGTTTTCGGTGAGCGCGGCGGCTTTGATTCGCTGAATCCCTATATCCTGAAAGGGCGGGCCCCCTGGGGGATCCGGGTGCACGTGTATGAGTCCCTGATGGGGCGAAATTGGGACGAGCCGTTCTCGCTCTACGGGCTTTTGGCCGAATCAATCGACGTTGGACCGAATCGGAACTGGGTTGAATTCACCCTGCGCCCCGAGGCGAAATTCTCGGACGGCACGCCGGTCACCGTCGAGGATGTGATCTGGTCCTTCAAGACGCTGGCCGAAAAAGGCTCGCCGCGCTACGCCAATGCCTGGGCCAAGGTGGCCAGTGCGCGGCAGACGGGGCCGCGCTCGGTGCGTTTCACCTTTAACACCGAAGATCGCGAATTGCCGCTGATCCTCGGTCTGCGTCCGGTGCTGAAAAAGGCCGACTGGGCGGGGCGGGATTTTGCCGAAAGTTCGCTGGATGTGCCAACCGGCAGCGGGCCCTATGTGGTCGACAAATTCGAGGCCAACCGGTTCATTACCTTCAGGCGCAACCCGAAGTATTGGGGCCGCAACCTGCCATTCAATCGCGGCCGCAACAATCTGGACGAAATCCGGTATGAGTATTTCACCGACAGCGCGGTCATTTTTCAGGCCTTCGTTGGCGGAGTGACCTCGGTCTATCGGGAACCCAGCGCGCAGAAATGGGCCGAGCAGTACAATTTCCCGGCGGTCAAATCCGGGGCGATCGTGAAATCTCTAATCCCCAATGGTCGCCCCTCGGGGATGCGGGGGTTTGTCTTTAACACCCGGCGCAAGATTTTTTCCGACTGGCGCGTGCGCGATGCGCTGATCAAGGCGTTTGATTTCGAGTTCATCAACAAGGTCATCAACAAGGGCCGCTCGCCGCGCGCCAGCAGCTATTTCTCGAATTCCGAGTTGGGACTGCGGCCGGGGCCGGCGCGGGGCAAGGTTCTGGCGCTGCTTAAGCCGTTTCAAGACAGCCTGCTGCCCGGCGCGATCAACGGCTACAGCCTGCCGAAATCCGACGGCTCGAGCCGAAACCGGCGCAATCTGCGCGCCGCGGCCAAGGAACTGCGCACCGCCGGTTGGCGCGTGGGCCCCGACGGGATCCTGCACAACGCAGCAGGCGAGGCGTTTCATTTTGAAATCATGCTGCGCTCGGGCGCGAATGAGGCGATCGCGAACCTTTACGCCGATTCCCTGCGCCGTCTGGGTATTTCGGTGACACTGAAATCCGTCGACAACGCCCAGTACACGACCAGAAAAAACGCCTATGATTTTGACATGATGTTCAACATCTGGAGCCTGTCGCTGTCGCCGGGTAACGAGCAGGTGCTTTACTGGGGCTCAAAAGGCGTCCACGAAAAGGGCACGCGCAACCTGATGGGGATGCATCAGGCGGCGGCCGATGCGATGATCCGGCATATGTTGACCAGCAAGAGTCGTGAAGATTTCATCGCCGCCACCCGGGCGCTGGACCGGATACTGATCTCGGGGCGGTACGTGATCCCGTTCTGGTACAACAATGTCAGCCGTCTGGCGCATCTCAAGCAGTTAAAATATCCAGATAAACTGCCGGTTTATGGCGACTGGCTGGGTTTTTTGCCGGACGTCTGGTGGTGGCAGGATTAAAGGGTTTCGACAAATGGGCCAGACATCCGCATCGCCAAAACGCCGAGACTGCCAAAGACGTGGTAGAACTATGACGGTAAGGGTATTTTGTCAAAACGCTTTGAAACCGTCCAAAAAACCGAAACCCGCGCCGGAGAGCGGCCTTGTTCCTCTCGTTTTGTGCAAGACAGATATTGCAGTGTTCAAGGGAAATATTGGCTCCGGCGGTAGGGTTCGAACCTACGACCAATTGATTAACAGTCAACTGCTCTACCACTGAGCTACGCCGGAACAATGCAAGGCGCGGACCTTGCGCCGCCCCGTATAGCAAAGGGCATTTTGCGCGTCCAGAGGGATTTGCGTTTCTGCCGAGCAAAAAATTCTACCCCGCCTCAGACACGGGAAAAGATCGAGTCCGGGGTCAGGGGGTCGGCGCATGTGGTTATGTTTTTGTCCATTAAATCAATAAGATGGGCGAATACATTTCGTGTCGCCATGGGAATTAGCGCAGGATCGATCCCGGTATAGATCTGCTGGGCAATCTGGCGCGGTGTGGCCTTGCCAAGACCCAGCACCGCAAGGATTTCCGCCTCACGTTGCTGACGATGGGCAATCTGGTAGGCCAGCATGGTTTGGGGGTCGTCCAGAACTGCTCCATGTGCGGGGAAATAGCGTCGGTCACCGGGGCGCTCCTGCATCTTTTTCAACGAGGCCATGAAGGCGGCGAGGTCTCCGTCCGGTGGCGATACAAGGGTTGTGGCCCAGCTCATCACATGGTCTCCGGTAAAGACTGTGCCGCTGTCCTCAAGCGCAAAGCACATGTGGTTGGAAAAATGCCCCGGCGTTGCAATTGCGCGCAAACGCCACTCACGGGTGCTGATCTGCTGGTCGTCCGCAAGGCAGATGTCGGGACAAAACTCGGTATCCACCCCTTCGCCGCCGCCCAGATGAACCGTTTCGGCCAGCGCCTGCATGCGCGCCGAGCGCCCCGCAGTGCTGTCGCCAAGGGCAAGAACTGGCGCGCTGCAGCGCTGCGCCAGACGGCGGGCGAGGGGCGAGTGGTCCAGATGGCTGTGGGTGACGATGATGTGGCTAATGCGCCGCGGGTCCCCAATTGCCGCAAGGATCGCCGCCAGATGCGCCGGATCATCGGGGCCGGGGTCGATCACCGCGATTTCGGCTTCGCCCAGCAGGTAGGTGTTGGTGCCGCGAAAGGTCATTGGCGATGCGTTCGGGGCAACCAAACGGCGCAGGCCCGGGGCGATCTGCTCGGGCCGGCCCACCGGCGGGTTGAAATCCAGAATGAAGGGGTCGTCGTCCATGATGTGTCCTTGCCAATCCGCGCTGTGGCGCGATACCGTGGCCAGCATGTATGCGCGCTGGCTCAAGTCAATCCTCCCCAAGGGTCTTTATGGCCGCACGGCGCTGATTCTGATCCTGCCGGTGATCACGATCATGCTGGTGGTGTCGGTGGTGTTCATGCAGCGCCATTTTGACGGGGTAACACGGCAGATGACCCGTAGCGCGGTGTTCGATCTGCGCTATCTTCTGCGTTCGATCAATGCGGCGCCGGACCGGGCGCAGGCCGACGCGGTGGCGGCCCGGATTTCGACGGCTCTGGGGTTCAGCGCCCGGCCCTTGCGCGCCGGGGATGATGTAGCATCGGGGCGTCAGACCATCCGCCCCTTTGGCGATTTGACTGGCCGGAGCCTCGTCTCGACCCTGCGCGAAGAAATGCCCCGGATCACCCGGATCGATCTGGCCCGCGACGGCCATCAGGCGATCGTGCAGATGCCGACCAGATGGGGCCCCTATCAGGTGAGTTATGAGCGCAGCCGGATGTCGGCTTCGGCCCCACATCAGCTGCTGGTTCTGATGTTCGTTGCGGCTCTGATCATGACCGCCATCGCCTTTGTGGTCCTGCGCAATCAGGTGCGCCCGATCCGCAATCTGGCCCGGGCGGCCGAGGCATTTGGGCGTGGGCAGAGCATCGCATTTCATGTTTCCGGCGCCACCGAAGTGCGTCAGGCAGGGCGGGCGTTTCTGGACATGCGCGACCGGATCGAGCGGCAGATCGAGCAACGCACCCTGATGCTGTCGGGCGTCAGCCACGATCTGCGCACGCCCCTGACGCGGCTGAAACTGGGGCTCTCGATGGTCCCGGAGAGTGACGAAACCCGCGCCCTGAGCCGTGATGTCGATGATATGGAGATGATGCTGGATGAGTTTCTTGCCTTCGCCCGCGGCGATTCTCTGGAAGAGACCAAGGCGTGCGACCCGCTGGACCTCGCACGCCAGATCGTCAAAGACATGGCACGAGGACAGCAGGATATTCGCCTGATCACCCCTGAAATACCCCTTGGGTCCGGGGTGCCGCTGGTGCCGATGCGCCCCAACGCGGTCCGGCGGGCGCTGGAGAACCTGCTGAACAACGCACGACGTTATGGCACCACCTGTTGCCTTGAGGTGATCTTGCGCCCCGGCGAGGTCGTTTTCCGTGTCGAGGACAACGGACCGGGGATCCCCGAGGCTGACCGCGATCGGGCCTTGCGACCGTTTGAGCGCCTTGATCTGGCGCGCAACCAGAACCGCGGCGGCGGCGTCGGGCTGGGCCTTGCCATCGTGTTGGATATCGCCATCAGCCACGGCGGCGCGCTGCGCCTTGGCGACAGCAAGGCCCTTGGCGGGTTACGCTGCGATTTCGTTCTGTCCCGTTAATACCCTGTCCCGTTAATACGGGGTGACGATCAACGATTTCCCCCCCGAGGGCTGCAGCATCAGGCGTGCATTTGCCGCGACCTCTTGCCACGAGCTTGTCCGTCCGTCGGGCCAGATCACCCGGACGCGGGCGGATGTCGCTGCGCCTAGACCGAAATGCGCAAGGCCCAGATGGCCGCTGGCATGGCCGCCGCCGACGGTGATTTCCCGCGATTGCAAACGTCCCGTGCTGCGCAGCTCAATCCAGGCGCCGACGGCATTGACGTTGGGTGCCGCCTGGCGCAGGGCCAGCTCCAGCCAGTTGCCGCTGTCTGCGGTTTCGTTCTGATAAACCTCCAGCGGCGCGCGTCGGTTGGCAACTGCCAGATCAAGCCGCCCGTCGGCGTTGAAATCAATCAGGACGGCGCCGCGCCCCCGAGCCATGCTGGCCACACCTGCGCTCAGACCGGCCTCGGCAAAGCTGCCGTCCGCCGCTTGCATCAGCAGGTTGTTGGGGTCCTTAAGCGCGCTCATCGCCATCTGATCGACGTTTCCCTTGGCGATGAATACGTCGTCGCGCCCGTCATTGTTGACGTCGCCAAAGCAGATCTGCCAGCCGGTCGAGGGACGCGTATCGCCGCCCGCATAGGGACGCTGCGCCGCCGTGCCTAAACGATAGGGAACGACGCGATAGCTGGGGCCGGGGTGGCCGGGCTCGCGCATTTCCAGCTTTTGATCGCCCATCGAGCTGAGAAACACCTCGGGCAGGCCGTCGCCGGTGATGTCTCGGCTGGCAATGCCCATCCCGAACAGCATTTGGCGGTGCCAACCCTCCTGCTGGGTATATAGACGCGGTCGGGCCGCCATTTTCCACAGCTGCTCCTGCCCGCCGCTAACATAATAATGGCGGTCGTTGCTGATGCGCAGGTCGGCGTGGCCGCTGCGGTTCCAGTCCGAAAACAGCATCGACAGCGCGCAATAGGAGGGGGCAAGCACAACCGGCGATACATAGCGAGCGCCCTTCGGCCGGTAGAGCAGATTGACATCGCAGGCCTTGAACGGGCCCTCGGGGTTGCTCCGGTCAACGTAGTTGCCAAAGGCCAGAGTGGGGCGGATCGCGCCGTTTTCCCATGTGGCGGAAAATGCCGTGGTCCAGTGCGCCGTGCTGACAAAGCCCAGCCCCTTGAATGGCGTGAAACGGCAGTGGCCCCGCCCCTTCAGCAGCAGGTTCCTGCCAACCCGCAAAACCGCCAGATCGACGATCCCGTCGCCGTCGATATCCAGCGGATAGGCGCCGATGACATGGCGCAGCGCCAGTTCCGGCGGGGTTGCAGCGGCGAAATTGACGGCGCCACCGGGTTTGGCGCGATTGATCAGCAGCATCGCGCGCGCCGCCCCCCCGGCGGCAAACAGATCCGGCAGGTGGTCGCCGTTGCAGTCAAACGCGGCCAGACCACCGCCGACGACATAATCCGGCCCGCCGTTGTAAAGGTGCACCGGCACCTTGACCGGGGCAAATACGGGACCCGGAGAGGCCGGGCTTGCGATCAGCATCAGGACGGCCAGAAGGGTAGGGGCAATGCGCATCAGTTCGCTCCTTTCACGTCGGTTTTCCGTTGGCGATGGCGGTTTCAATGACACCGCCAAGGGCAAAGGCCGCCGCGCCCTTGGCCCACATCAGGTCTCCCCATTTGTGGATCATGACCTCGGGCGGGGGCTTGTCGATCTGGACGATCGAACTGCGCATCGCGGCAATCACTTCGCTGGCGTAAAGGTGGTCCAGCTGCATGCGCTCGCCGGACAGGATAATCAACTGGGGGTCGAAAATATTGACCAGATTGGCCAGCCCCATCGAGAACATACGACCGGCCCGGGCGACGATGCTGCTGGCCGTGGGCTGGCCGTTGCGCGCCGCCCGCAACAACGCCTCGATGCGCTGTTCATCGGGGCGCGGGTGTTGATCCGGTTCGCTGATCGCCGCCTCGCGCAGCAGCGCGTAATCGGCGACATAAGCCTCAAGGCAGCCCCGTTGCCCGCAGCGGCAGAGGGCACCGTCCAGATGCACCTTGGTGTGGCCGAATTCCGCCCCGCAGCCGCGGGTGCCACGATAAAGGTGCCCGTTCAGGACGATCCCCATACCGACGCCGCTTTCGATGGTGACGACGATAAAATCGTCAATCCCGCGCCCGAGGCCAAAGCTCTGCTCGGCCAGAGCGACGAGGTTGGTGTCATTGTCCAGATAAACCGGCTTGCCTAGCGTCTCGGTCAGGATCTGGCCGAAAGGCAGGTTGCGCGAAACCAGCGAGGGTGACCAGTAGACAAAGCCCCGATGGGCGTCAACAATGCCCGAGATGCCAATGCCGATGGCTGACAGATCCCCCCGCGTTCGTCCGATCCCGTCCAGCGCCTGATCGAGGATTTGCCCCAGCTGTTCGGCCAGATTCCGGGCGTCATTGACGGGGCGGGGCAGGGGGGCCTCGCGCTGGCCCAGAAGGGCGCCCTCAAAGTCCACCAGCGCCACCGACACCGCCCTGTTGGCAATTTTCAGCCCCGCTACCAGATGCGCTGCACCGCGCAGTTTCAGATCGACCCGGGGTCGCCCGCGCGTCTGTTCGGGGGTGGGGTCCTTGCGCGCAACCTCTTCGATCAGCCCCTCGTGCAGAAGGTCGGCGGTAATCGTGGTGACGCTGGCCCGGCTGATGCCGGTGCGGCTGGCCAGATCGATTCGTGCCACCGGTCCAGTGCGGCGAATCTCGGTCAAGAGCAGCCGCCTGCTGTGGGATTTTCTCGCGCCTTGGGGGTGGTGTTGCATCGTTTTTTGATCCTCGGATATCCCGTTTTATGGCCTTTCAGGCAATCTCGCAAGGCGCGGGCGGGTCTTGGGGTCGAGGCTAGAGATATTTAATTTGATTTACAAATTAATTCTGCTAACACTGGATTCGCCGCTGGCCGGGGGTGATTCCGTTTGGCCTGATGCGGCAGGTTATTCTTGGGAGGACAACATGAAGAGATTAATTGCCGCCGCTGCGGTTACAGCAACTGCCGTCATGGGCAGCGCAACACTGGCCGCCGCGCTGACCGTCGGGGTCAGTTGGTCCAATTTTCAGGAGGAGCGCTGGAAAACCGACGAAGCCGCGATCAAGGGCGCGCTGGCTGCGGCCGGGGCCAAATACGTCTCGGCTGACGCGCAAAGCTCGTCGGCCAAGCAGCTTTCGGATGTCGAAAGCCTGATCGCCCAAGGGGTGGATGCGATCATTATCCTTGCGCAGGATGCTCAGGCGATCGGCCCGGCGGTGCAGGCCGCGGCGGATGAGGGAATTCCGGTGATCGGCTATGACCGTCTGATCGAGGATCCCCGCGCCTTTTATCTGACGTTTGACAATGTCGAAGTGGGGCGGATGCAGGCACGTGCGGTTCTGGCTGCGGCGCCCAAGGGCAATTACGTGATGATCAAGGGCTCGGGGCAGGACCCGAACGCGGATTTCCTGCGCGGCGGCCAGCAGGAAGTTCTGCAGGCAGCCATCGACAAGGGCGACATCAAGATCGTCGGCGAGGCCTATACCGACGGCTGGCTGCCCGCCAACGCCCAGCGCAACATGGAGCAGATCCTGACCGCCAATGACAACAAGGTTGACGCGGTGGTTGCCTCGAACGACGGCACCGCAGGTGGTGTCGTGGCAGCTTTGGCCGCGCAGGGCATGGACGGGATTCCGGTCTCGGGGCAGGACGGCGACCACGCCGCCTTGAACCGCGTGGCCAAAGGCACGCAGACCGTCTCGGTCTGGAAAGACGCGCGGGTTCTGGGCAAGAACGCCGGGGAAATCGCCGTCGCGCTGGCCAAGGGCGGCAAGATGTCCGATATCAAGGGCGCCAAGCTGTGGACGTCGCCCAAGGGCACCAAGATCTGGTCGAAATTTCTGGCTCCGGTGCCGATCACCAAGGATAACCTCTCGGTTGTCGTTGACGCTGGCTGGATCACCAAGGCGGATCTGTGCCAAGGCGTGACAAACGGTCCGGCACCCTGTAACTGAACCCCTTGACGCAACCCGGGCCGCCCGCCGCTTCGTTTGCGGGCGACCCGGACCCCAACCAACAGGATCCCGGCATGAGCGACAGTATCTCGCACCCGATCCCCGCGCAGTCGCGCAAGAACATCTTTCGGACGCTGGAATTGGACACCCGCTTGCTGGGCATGATCGGGGCCTTCATCATTCTGGCACTGGCCTTTAATATGGTCACGGACGGGCGATTTTTGACCCCGCGCAATATTTTCAACCTGACGATCCAGACCGTCAGCGTGGCGATCATGGCCACCGGGATGGTGTTCGTGATTGTCACCCGCAACATCGACCTCAGCGTCGGCTCGTTGCTGGCCACCTGCTCGGCGGTGATGGCGATGGTGCAGACATGGATTCTGCCGGACCTTCTGGGGCTGGGGCTGAACAACCCGCTGACGGCGCCGATTACCATCGTGGCGGGGCTGGCGACCGGCACCCTGATCGGGGCCTTTCAGGGCTGGCTGGTGGGCTATATGCTGATCCCCTCGTTCATCGTCACGCTGGGCGGATTACTGGTCTGGCGCAACGTCGCGTGGTATCTGACCAACGGCCAGACGATCGGCCCGCTGGATCGGAATTTTCTGGTCTTTGGCGGCACAAATGGCACCTTTGGCGCCACTCTCAGTTGGGGGATCGGCGTGATTGCGGTGGGGCTTGCGCTCTATGGCCTGTGGGCGGCCCGCCGGGGCAAGCTGGCGCACGGGTTTCAGGTGAAACCACTCTGGGCCGAGGTGGTCATGGCCGCGATTACGACCGGCGCAATCCTCGGCTTTGTCGGCATCCTGAACGCCTATGACATTCCGGTGCGGCGTCTGGCGCGTCTGTTCAAGGCCCGGGGCGAGGTCATGCCCGACGGGTTTACCTCGGCCTATGGTCTGCCGGTCTCGGTTCTGGTCCTGATCCTCGTTGCCATCGCCATGACCATCGTGGCCAAACGCAGCCGCTTTGGCCGCTATATCTTTGCCACCGGCGGCAACCCGGATGCGGCCGAGCTGGCGGGCATCAACACGCGCTTTCTGACCGTTAAGGTCTTTGCCCTGATGGGCGCGCTGGCGGCTCTCAGTGCGGTCGTCGCCTCGGCCCGATTGACCAACCACACCAACGATATCGGCACGCTGGACGAGTTGCGCGTGATCGCGGCGGCGGTCATTGGTGGCACCGCGCTGTCCGGAGGCTTTGGCACCATTCACGGCGCCATTCTGGGGGCGCTGATCATGCAATCGCTGCAATCTGGAATGGCGATGGTGGGCGTCGATGCCCCTCTGCAAAACATCGTGGTCGGCGCGGTTCTGGTGCTGGCAGTGCTGATCGATATCATTTACCGACGCAAGACAGGAGCGCGGCTATGACCTCTGCCCCCGGCGCCCTCATGGACCCGCCCCTTGTCGAGATGCGCAATATTTCGGTGTCCTTTGGCGGCATCAAGGCGGTGGACGATGTCTCGATCGACCTTTACCCCGGCGAGGTTGTCGGTCTGCTGGGCCACAATGGCGCTGGCAAGACCACCCTGATCAAGGTGCTGTCCGGGGCCTATCAGCGCGACGCGGGACAGATTTTCATCAATGGCGAAGAGGCCCATATCGCCAATCCCCGCGATGCGCGCGGCTATAACATCGAGACCATCTATCAGACGCTGGCGCTGGCCGATAACCTCGATGCCGCCAGCAACCTGTTTCTGGGGCGCGAGTTGGTGACGTCCTTTGGCCTGGTGGACGATTCCGCGATGGAGGCGGAAACCCGCAAGATCATGGCCCGCCTCAACCCCAATTTCGAGAAATTCGCCAACCCTGTCTCGGCCCTGTCCGGCGGTCAGCGCCAGTCGGTGGCGATTGCTCGCGCGGTTTATTTCAACGCCCGAATCCTGATCATGGACGAGCCCACCGCCGCCCTTGGCCCGCATGAAACCCAGATGGTGGCTGAGTTGATCTCGCAGCTGAAATCCGAGGGGATCGGCATTTTCCTGATCAGTCACGACATCCACGACGTCATGCAACTGTGCGACCGGGCCAGCGTGATGAAGAATGGCCATCTGGTGGGCAGTGTCAGGATCGAGCATGTCAGCGATGACGACCTTCTGAGCATGATCATTCTGGGCAAGCCACCTGCCGGTCCGGCGCGGAGCTAGGGGATGGGAGCCCCGATCCTTGTCGCCGATATCGGCGGCACCAACGCGCGCCTTGCGCTGGCGGATGCGGATGGCCTTCGCGCGGACTCATTTCGCCGCTATCGCAATCGCAATTTTAGCAGCTTTGCCCAGCTGATCGACACCTTTCTGCGCACCCACGGGGTCTTGCGCTTGCAGGCGGCGGCGGTGGCGGTGGCCGGGCCGGTGATTTCGGGGCGCTCGCGCCTGACCAACCTTGACTGGCAGGTGGATTGCGAGGTTCTGCGCAGGCTAACTGCCGGCGGCCCGGCGGTTCTGGTCAATGACATGGTGGCGCTCGGCTATGCGGTTGCAGAACTGCCCCAGGCGGGCTTGATCCCGGTCAGCCCCGATGAGACGGGTGATTTTCGCAACGGTCAGGCGCTGATTCTGGGGGTGGGAACGGGGCTGAACGCCTCGGTCTTGCGTCGCGGGGCCGGGACGTGCGCGCCGGTCTGTTTTGAGGCCGAACTGGGCCATGCCGAGCTGCCAGCGACGCTTGCAAGGATGGCGGCCAAGGCTCTTGGTCCGGGCGCGCAGGAATTTCGCGCCATCGAAGATTGCTTGTCCGGGCGCGGTCTGTCGCGCATCCATACGCTGTTGGGCGCCGCCCTCCCGCGCGAGGGGGCCGACATCGTCAGGCGCGCCGCCAATCACGAGGCAAAGGCGACGCAGACGCTGGCGCTTTTTGCCGCGCTTACCGGTGCATTTTGCCGCGCCAGCGTGTTTTCCTATCTGCCGCTTGACGGGATCTATCTGGCTGGCAGCGTGGCCCGCGGGGTTTTCGGTGAGGGTGGCGCCGCGGTGTTTGCGGCGTTTGAGTCGGCATTTCGCGCACCGACGCTCTTTGGTGAGCGCTTGGCCCATGTGCCGGTCTATCTGATCAATGACGATGCAGCCGCCCTGAGGGGGTGTCTGGTGGCGCTGGCCCAGCCGTGATGATCAAAAAGCGTTGAACTTGATCCGCAACCCTCAGAGGCGGCGCGACAGCGGCAGTTCCGTCAGCATGAAGGTCAGCAGGAACGCCAGAAAGGCGGCCCCCGCGCCGACCAGAAAAACCGGGTGCATGGCATCGGTGAAGGCGCTCAGAACCATGCTGCGGATTTCAGGCGGTAGATGGGCAACGCTGGCCGCGTTCATCCGGCCTCCGCCCCCGGCTCCGGCGGGCATGAACTCGGCAAGATTGGCCGCCAGACGATTTGAGAACAGCGCCCCCAACAGTGCCACCCCGACCGAGCCTCCAATCTGGCGAAACAGGGTCAGCCCGGCGGTGCCGACGCCCAGCATCGGACGTGGCACGGCGTTCTGGATGGCGGCGATGCCAACGGACATGGTGGGTCCGATCCCTACACCGACGCTGGCCATCATCGCCATCACCACATAGCTGGGCGTGTCCGGCTGAAGACGGGTCAGCCACAGCATCCCGAGGGTCAGAATAAAGGTGCCGATCAGGGGCAGGCGGCGATACCGTCCAGTGCGCCCCATGATCTGTCCCGAGCCGATCGAGCCGGTCAGAATGCCCAGCATCAGGGGAATCATTTGCAGCCCGGACCCGGTCGGGCTGACCCCTTTGGCGACCTGAAGGTAGAGCGGGATAAAGACGATCCCGCCAAACATCGCCGCCCCCACCAACGCGCCAACGCTGCTCATCACCCAGAAATTGTTGTAGCGAAACAGGCTAAGGGGCAGCACCGGCTCCGAGGCCCGCCGCTCGACCATCAGAAAGGCAACCGCCCCCAGCGCTGCCAGCGCGATCATCGACAGGATAAAGGTCGAGTCCCAGGCGAATGTGCGCCCGCCAAGGCTGGTGAACAGCACCGTCGCACTGAGGCTGGAGGTCAAAAGCGCCGCGCCCGGATAATCGATCTTGTGCTTGTGGCGCTCGCCACGAGGCTTGAACGCGATCGCAAACACCGCCAGCGCCAGCAGTCCCAACGGCAGGTTGATGTAGAAAATCCAGTGCCACGAGAGGTTATCGACGAAAAACCCGCCCAGCAGTGGCCCGGCGACGCTGGACAGGCCAAAGACGCCGCCAAAGACGCCCTGTATTTTGCTGCGTTCGCGCGGCGGGATCACATCGCCGATGACCGTCAGGGCCAGCACGAACAGGCCGCCACCGCCAACCCCCTGCAGGGCGCGCGCGCCGATCAGAAAATTCATGCTGCCCGACAGGCCCGACAACACCGAGCCCACCAGAAACAGCGTGACCGAGATCTGCATCATCACCTTGCGCCCGTAAAGGTCGCCCAGCTTGCCATAAAGCGGCGCGGTCACGGTCGAGGTCAAAAGATAAGCGGTGACAACCCAGCTGAGGTGATCCAACCCGCCCAGATCCGAGACGATGGTGGGCAGAGCTGTGGAGACAATGGTCTGATCCAGCGAGGCCAGCAGCAACATGACCGCCACCGACGAGATGATCAGACGGCGCGAACCCGCCGGTCCGGGAGCAGAGGTCGCGGTCGGGGCTTGGGAGGCCGGAGAACGCGCAGGGATATCGGGATCTGACATGGCGGGCCTGTTTCCTTGGATTGCACCGGAACGTGGGGCCCCACCGGATACGACGCAACGCCGGGCAGGTCAATTTTTACCTGACGGCAGATGCGGGCCTTTGGTTTATGGGCTGACGACCTAGCGCCCGATCCGGTCGGATTTCTTGCGCACCAGCACCATGCGCAGATCGTGCATGGCCATCAGCAGCGGATCGGTGAATTTCTCCAGCTCATCATCGCTGGCCTTGGTTTGGGCCCAATGAGCGGTCAGGTTCAGGTGGTCGATGGCGCGAAAGATATCGTCGATGGCGCGCTCGCTCAGCGTTGCCTTGCGCGCCGTCATCCAGCGCTCGATCTCGTCCATTTCGGCCGGGGTCGGGCCTTCGTCGCCATGCGGCTTGATCTGCCCGTTGTTGGTGTTCACAACCGCAATCTGCGCCAGATCCAGTCGGCGCTGGCGGTTCTCGGTATCTATGCGATAGACGGTCGCGCCATTGTCACGCACACGAAAATAGAGGTTGGCGTTATCTTGTGTCATCCTTGACCACCTGTGTCGTTCCCCGTTGGGCGCGGTTCTGGCCGGGCCTCGCTCATGACAATGTTTCACAGAACTGCGCGATGCGCGCGCAGGCCTCTGACAAAAGATCGTCCGAGGTAGCATAGCTGACCCGAAAGTTGGGGGAAAGTCCGAAAGCAGCGCCAAAAACCACCGCGACCCCGGTTGATTTCAGCAATTCAGTGGCAAAATCGGCGTCCGTGTCGATCCGTTTTCCGCCTGGTGTTGTTTTGCCGATGCACCCCGCAATCGAGGGGTAAACGTAAAAGGCCCCGTCCGGCGTCGGGCAGCTGAGTCCGCGGATGTCATTCAGCAGTTCAACAACCAGATCCCGGCGGCGCTGAAAGATCGGGCGGCTTTGGGCGATGTAATCCTGCGGTCCGTTCAGGGCTTCCAGTGCGGCCCACTGGCTGATCGAGGATGGGTTCGAGGTGGACTGCGATTGCAGCGTGCGCATGGCCCGGATCAGCTCTTCGGGCCCACCGGCATAGCCGATCCGCCAGCCAGTCATGGCATAGACCTTGGAGACGCCGTTTACGGTCAGGGTGCGTGGAAACAGGCGCGGCTCGACCTCGGCGGGCGAGTGAAAGACAAACGGCGGATAACTGAGGTGCTCATACATGTCGTCGCTCATGATCCAGACGTGAGGCGCCTGCAGCAGGACTTTGCAAAGGGCTGTCAGCGCGGCGGCATCATATCCCGCGCCAGTCGGATTTGAGGGGGAATTGAAGATCAGCCATTTCGTTCGTGACGTGATTGCGGCCTTAAGATCACGTGGCAATATCTTGTAATTATTCTCGAATTTCGCATCTACGACAACCGGGGTACCGCCAGCGATTCGCACCATGTCAGGATAGCTGACCCAATAGGGCGCGGGGATGATTACCTCATCCCCCGGCGATAGGGTGGCCATCAGTGCGTTGAACAGAATCTGCTTGCCACCGGCGGCGACCGAGATCTGCTGTGGTCCGTAATCCAGCCCGTTCTCGCGCGAGAATTTGGCCGCGATGGCCCGTTTCAGCTCGGGCATCCCGTCAGGCGCGGTATATTTGGTCTTGCCACTGTCGATTGCGGCCTTGGCGGCCTCCTTGATGTTGTCGGGGGTGTCAAAATCCGGCTCACCGGCGGCCAGCCCGATGACATCCTTGCCCGCCGCCTTCATCTCTTGGGCGAGGGTCGAGATCGCCACCGTCGGCGAGGGACGCACCGCTTTCATGCGGGCAGAGAGAAAATTCATGGCGGCGTCCTCGATTGCATGTTTGCTGGCGCTGTTCTAGGTTACGGCAAATTCCTGATCAAGATTGGATTGCCCGCAGACCGGGCAGGGCGCAATATGACCGACACCGATTTTCCGCAAGACCCGGATACCGCCGCTGCCGGGGCCGGTTATTTCAGCGACGACGCGGCCACATTCGGTGATCGCGTGGCCGCGGCCCGGCGCGCCATGGGGATGGATCAGGCCAAGCTCAGCCGCAAGCTGGGGATCAAGCTGAAAACCCTGCGCGCCTGGGAAGAGGACGTCTCGGAACCCCGCGCCAACAAGCTGCAGATGCTGGCCGGTGTGTTGAATGTCTCGATCGTCTGGATTTTGACCGGCGAGGGGGAAGGTGTCTCTGACCCGTGGGAAGACACCCCGGCCCCGCGGGCCGACCTGCGCGAAATCCTGAATGAAATGCGCGCCCTTCGCGCCGAACACAAACGCCTTGGCGACAGGTTTGCGCTGTTGCAAAAGCATCTCGCCAAAGCCATCGAAAGCGGAGCATGACCAACATGACATTACCCAGGGAAACTGCCAAGGGAGGCGCCGGGGAAGCCCCCGAGACCCGCCTGAAGCGGCTTAAAATGCGCTCGATGCGGCGGGGGATCAAGGAAATGGACATGATCCTCGGCCATTTCGCCGAGGCAGGGCTGGCCAGTCTGTCGCCCGACGATCTGGACCTTTATGAACGAATGCTGGCGGAAAACGACCATGACCTTTACGCGTGGTTCTCTGGCCGCTTGTCCGCGCCCGCGATCTATGCGTCGCTGATTGCCGCGATCAACGCCAGAAAAGACCTTTTGGCGCGAAATTAGACACGAAAATTAAACGCTGGGGTTAACCTCTTTTTCGTATTTTCCGCCGATCCTGCCTGTGAACACAGGTTTTGGCGGAGAGGATCATGACGATACAGCAAACCGGCGCAATGGCGCGCGAGCGGGATTACCTCAGCGATTACATGGACATGTTGGGCATGGTCGAGCGGCTCCATCGGTTGTTGCTGGATGTCATCAAGGACGAATTCGAACGCCTCGCCCTTCTGGATATCAACGCCGTACAGGCGCTGCTGTTGTTCAATGTTGGCAACAACGAGGTGACGGCGGGGGAATTGCGCTCACGCGGGTATTATCAGGGCTCCAACGTCTCCTATAACCTGAAGAAACTGGTTGAAGCGGGCTATATGCACCACCAGCGCTGCCAGATCGACCGGCGCGCGGTGCGGGTGCGTCTGACCGAAAAGGGGCGCGAGGTGCGCCGGATCGTGCGCGATCTTTTCGCCCGCCACGCTGAGGGACTGAATACCTTGAACATTCTCGAACAGACCTCCCTTGACAGCGTCAACGCAAGTTTGCGCACGATGGAGCGGTACTGGACCGATCAGATCCGTTATCTCTACTGAACACCACCGAATTTTTCCAAACATGCGGGATTGTTGCCTGCCAGTCAGGGTTCCGCTGCGGAATTCTGGCGATGCGGCGATTTGTAGGGTATTCCGAATCGAAAGGCCTGATAGAAGGCTGGGGAACATGAGGGGATACGCGGGGATACGCATGGATTATTCATCTCGCCTGGATCAGGCTCTTCAGGATCTGCATGACGAGGGCCGTTACCGGACCTTTATCGACATCGAACGTCGGCAGGGGGATTTCCCCAAGGCGACATGGCACGCCCCCGATGGCAGCCACCGCGAAATCACCGTCTGGTGTGGCAATGATTACCTGGGCATGGCCCAAAATCCCCGCGTTCTTGCCGCCATGCACGGGGCCATCGACGCCGCCGGCGCCGGCTCGGGAGGAACCCGCAACATTTCCGGCACCACCGTCTATCACAAGGCGCTGGAGGCGGAATTGGCAGACCTTCACCAAAAGGAGGCGGCGCTGGTCTTTACCTCGGCCTATATTGCCAATGACGCTACCCTGTCTGTTCTGCCTAAACTGTTCCCCGGTCTGGTGATCCTGTCTGATGAGTTGAACCACGCCTCGATGATCGAAGGTATTCGCCACGGAAAATGCGAAAAGCATATTTTTCGGCACAATGACATGACCCATCTGCGCGCCTTGCTGGAAGCGGTTGCGCCCGGACGCCCGATCCTGATTGCGTTTGAGTCGATCTATTCAATGGACGGCGACTTTGGCCGCATGGCTGAAATTTGCGATCTCGCCGAAGAGTTTGGTGCCCTGACCTATGTGGATGAGGTGCATGCCGTCGGCATGTATGGTCCGCGCGGCGGAGGCGTATCCGAACGGGACAAGCTTGCCCATCGCATCGATCTGATCAACGGCACCTTGGCCAAGGCCTATGGCGTCATGGGGGGCTATGTGGCTGCCAGCGCAAAAATGGTGGACGCGATCCGCTCTTATGCCGCCGGATTCATTTTTACCACCTCCCTGCCGCCCGCGGTGGCCGCCGCCGCCGCCGAATCCATTCGCGTTCTGAAACAGGACGACACGTTGCGCGTGCAGCAGCAGACCAACGCCGGCATCCTGAAGATGCGCCTGCGCGCCCTTGGTCTGCCGATCATGGACTATGGCAGCCACATCGTTCCGGTCCATGTGGGCAATCCGGTGAAATGCAAGCTGCTGTCGGACATGCTGCTGGATCAGCACGGCATCTACGTGCAGCCGATCAATTTCCCCACCGTACCGCGGGGGACCGAGCGTTTGCGCTTTACCCCGTCGCCGGTCCACACGCCTGAGTTGATGGATGCTCTGGTCAAGGCGATGGATGACCTCTGGCAGCAGTGTGAGCTGAATCGTGCCGAGATGAGCGCCTGACCCTCACAAGCCTGTGTAAAAAAACTTGCCATGTGCTATAGTTGCCACGCAAATCGCCCCATGACATCGAATCGGGGGCCTGCAGGGGACATCCGGGTGCACAAATCGGGGCAGCGTGCATGAGCAACAGCGCAGAACTGGCCGAAGTGAAAGGCTTTGACGCCTATCCGGTCACCTTGGGTGATCTGATGCGGGGCGAACGGGCGACTCTCGGCAAATCACTGCTCGACGTGCAGCGTGACCTGCGAATCCGGGCGACCTATATTGCCGCCATTGAAAATGCCGACCCGTCAGCCTTTCAGACGCCGGGGTTCATTGCCGGTTACGTGCGCTCCTATGCGCGCTATCTGGGGCTGGACCCCGAAGAAATATTTGCCAAGTTCTGTGCCGAGGCGGGCTATGACGGTGTCCACCCGGTGATAGGCCTGCAATCGGGCACAGGCGCCAAGCCGCCGCTCGATGCCCCCGACGGTAAAAAGGGTCATGGCGGCAACCGACGTGGCAGTGGGCCAATTCCGCTTGGCACGGGATTTTCGGGGCCACGCCCGCAATCGCCAAAATTACCCTCCGCGGCCAACTCGGGCGACGGGCTGTTCCCGCCGCAGGCCCGGTTTTTGCCCAACCACGGCGGACCCATGCTTCAGGTCTCGCCGTCGGCGGTAGGCTCGATCCTGATGCTTTTGCTTCTTATTCTGGGTCTCGGCTACGGGGCCTGGGCCTTGTTGCAGGATATCCAGCGGGTTGAAATCACGCCTGCGGACGGCTCGGCGGCGGCGGCGGCCGATCTGCCGGTGATCCCGCCCGAGGATGCGGGCAAGCAGGAGCCCCAAACCGCCGCACAATCCGCAGCACTCGAGCAGCTTTATCGTCCAAAAGAGCTGGACGTTCCGGTGATGACCCCTCGCGATGGACCAATTGCTGCCCTCGACCCTAACCGGATCGGCGCGCTCGTGACCAACAACGGTGCCGTGCAGGCCAAGAAAACCGTCAGTCTGTTGGCCAAATCCACGCCGCGTGTGACCGAGATCGCTCCGCCGCGGGTGGCCGTGGTCGCCAGCCGCCCCGCATGGGTGCGAATCACCGCTGCCGATGGCACGGTCCTGTTTGAAAAAATTCTCGATCGCGGCGAAAGTTTCGTCCTGCCCGCTGATGCTGTGGCAGGCGCAACATTGCGCGCGGGAAATGCCAGCGCGGTTTACCTGTCGCTTGACAACCACCCCTACGGACCGGTCGGCAAGGGGACCTCGGTGGTCAAGGACGTAAAGCTGAGCGCAACAAAGATCATCGGAAAATTCCCCAAGGTCAGCGACAAGGTCGCTCTCAGCGTGCTCGACAGCCCGCGGGTCATTACCCTGAACAATGTGCCGGGCAAGTAACCGCCAAAGATTGCCGCGCGTCGGGAAACGCGTTAACCAGAGCAGGTCGAGACCCCCGCAAAACAGGTATATTGATGTCCCACAATCCTCTACGCCCGTGGCGTGAAATCCTCCGCCGCCCGACCCGAAAGATCCATGTTGGACCGGTTGCGGTCGGTGGCGATGCGCCGATTTCGGTGCAGACAATGACCAATACGCTGACCTCGGATGCCAGCGCGACCATTGCACAGGTTCAGGCCTGTGCGACGGCGGGAGCGGATATCGTACGGGTGTCCTGCCCGGATCAGGACTCAACCCGGGCGCTGGCCGAGATCGTGCGCGAAAGCCCCGTGCCGCTGGTTGCCGACATCCATTTCCACTACAAACGCGCGATTGAAGCGGCCGAGGCCGGCGCCGCCTGCCTGCGCATCAACCCCGGAAATATCGGCTCGGCTGAGCGCGTGGCCGAGGTCATCCGCGCTGCGAAAGATCATGGTTGCTCGATCCGAATTGGGGTCAATGCCGGCTCACTTGAGCGGCATCTGCTTGAAAAATATGGAGAACCCTGCCCGGATGCGATGGTCGAAAGCGGACTGGCCCACATCGCGATTCTTGAGGAAAATGATTTCAAGAACTACAAGATCAGCGTCAAGGCGTCGGATGTTTTCATGGCCGCCGCCGCCTATCAGGGGCTGGCCGAGGCGACCGATGCGCCCATCCATCTTGGCATTACCGAGGCTGGCGGGCGGGTCTCGGGAACGATCAAATCCGCCATCGGGCTGGGCAGCCTGCTGTGGGCGGGGATCGGCGACACTCTGCGGGTTAGCCTGTCGGCCGATCCCGTCGAAGAGGTGCGTGTCGGCTTTGAAATTCTGAAATCGCTGGGCTTGCGCCATCGCGGCGTGTCCATCGTCTCGTGCCCGTCCTGCGCGCGTCAGGGATTTGACGTGATCGCAACGGTCGCCCTGCTGGAGGAGCGTCTGGCCCATATCCATACACCGATCAGCCTGTCGATCATCGGCTGCGTGGTGAATGGCCCCGGTGAGGCGCTGATGACCGATGTCGGCTTTACCGGTGGTGGCGCGGGCTCGGGCATGGTTTATCTGGCCGGTGCGCAGGATCACAAGCTGGAGAATACGGCGATGATTGACCATATCGTTGAACTGGTTGAGGTCCGCGCCGCCGAAATCGAGGCCCAGAAGGACCGCGCGTTGGCGGCGGAGTTTTAGAAGATGTGGCGCATGCTGGCCGCCCTTGTTCTGGTTCTGGGCGCTCTCGCTCTGGTTGGTCTTCTTTATGTGCGTCTTGCGCCTTCGAATCCCAGCCGCTGGCATGTGGACCCGCTAAAGGCCAAACGTCCCGACCGCCCGAACGCCTTTTTGATGCAACCCGGAGCCGATCGGAATGCCGCGCATGTCTTTGAAACGGATGCAAAAAATCTGGCCCTTGCCTTTGATCGTCTGGCGCTGTCCCAGCCTCGGGTGAGCCGTCTCGCCGGCACTCCGGAAAAATTGTTCACAACCTATATTGCCCGCTCGCCGCTGATCGGGTTTCCCGATTATATCTCGGTGCGCGCGGTTGACCTTGGGCAGGGGCGCGCGGCGCTGGCGATATTTTCCCGCGCCCGATTTGGCTATTCCGACCTTGGCGTCAACAAGAAACGGATCCTCGACTGGCTGGGGAAACTGGCGCCATGAACCCGCTTTGGCTGTTGCGTCTTGTTCGCCTCTTGCGCCACCCACCTTCCAAAAGTCGCGTCGTCCTGATCCTTGTGGTGCTGGGAATTGTTGCCGCGATTTACGGGATCGAGCATATCTGGGGCTGGCCCGATTGGCTGCAGGTCAACCGGGTGCCCCGCGGCCGCCATTTGCGATACTAAAGCGTGGACACATCAACGCCCTAGCGCCGCCAGTCTTGCGGCCCGCAGTCGGGCGAAATCATCCCCCGCGTGATAGCTGGATCGCGTCAGGGGGGTGGCGGAAACCATCAGGAAACCCTTGCCAAATGCCGCCGTCTCATAGGCTTTGAACTCGTCGGGCGGAATAAATCCGGCGATGGCATGATGTTTCGGCGTTGGCTGCAAATACTGGCCAATGGTCAGAAAATCCACATTCGCCGCGCGCAGGTCGTCCATGACCTGATGAACCGCAGGGCGCGTTTCGCCCAGACCCACCATGATCCCGGATTTGGTGAAAATGGCCGGGTCGATCTCTTTTACCCGTTGCAGCAGGCGCAGGCTGTGAAAATAGCGCGCGCCGGGGCGGACCTCGGGGTAAAGGCCGGGAACGGTTTCAAGGTTGTGGTTGAACACGTCCGGTTTCGCCGCCACCACGGTTTTCAGCGCATCATCCGGGCATTTCAGAAAATCAGGCGTCAGAATTTCGATCGAGGTCGCCGGCGCGCGGTGCCGAATGGCACGGATCGTCTGGGCAAAATGGGCCGCCCCGCCATCGGCCAGATCGTCACGGTCAACAGATGTGATCACAACATGGCTGAGCCCCAGCTTGGCCACCGCATCGGCGACGCGCCCCGGCTCGAACACGTCCAGCGCCGCCGGTTTTCCGGTCGCGATATTACAAAAGGCGCAGCCACGGGTGCAAATCTCGCCCATGATCATCATCGTAGCGTGGCCTTGGCTCCAGCATTCCCCGACATTGGGACAGCCGGCCTCTTCGCAGACGGTGACCAACTTGTTGTCGCGCAGGGTGTTGCGGGTTTTTTTGTAGGCCGCCGAGTTTGGCGCCTTGACCCGGATCCACGCCGGCTTTTTGGGTTGCGCCTGGTCCGGGCGATGGGCCTTTTCGGGGTGGCGTTCAGCGGGGATATTCAAATCGCGCATGGCAAACCTCATTTCTGCCGACTCTATAAAAGCCGCTGACCGGTTTGTCTTGCGAAAAGCGCGGGGTCAACGGTTGAAGCGCCAGTTTAGAATCGTTATAAGTTGCAACAAGCCCGATATTGGGCGAAAACCAAAGAGGAAGAGAACCATGCATGTAGGTGTGCGCGTCCCTGACGTGACTTTCAAGACCCGTGTCCGTGACGAATCTATTGGCGGCGACAACCCGTTCCGCTGGCAGGACATGACCACTGATGACTATTTCAAGGGCAAGCGCGTGGTGCTGTTTTCGCTGCCCGGCGCCTTTACGCCAACCTGTTCGACCTACCAGCTGCCCGGCTATGAAAAGGGCGCGCCCGAGTTCAAGGCGCTGGGGATCGACGAAATCTACTGCATGAGCGTCAATGACAGCTTTGTGATGAACAAATGGGCGCAGGGGCAAAACCTGAACAATGTCAAGGTGATCCCCGATGGCTCGGGTGAATTTACGCGGATGATGGGCATGCTGGTCGAGAAATCCAACCTTGGCTTTGGATACCGCTCGTGGCGCTACGCCGCCGTTGTCAATGACGGTGTCGTCGAGGGTTGGTTTGAAGAGCCGGGCCGCCAGGACAACCACCCCGAGGACCCATATGGCGTGTCCTCGCCCGAGACCGTTCTGGCCTGGCTGAAAGAGAACAGCTGATCCCTATCGGTCACTTGGACCCTGACATCCGGGGCGCCTGTTTATCGCAGGCGCCTCGTCTTGTTTTGCGGTGCGCTTCACAAAAAGGTATACAGTCGTATACTATCTTTCCAACGGCCGTGAATTCCGCTAACAAGCCCCCAGCGTGATTCACTTCTGTCAAAAGGGAAGCCCCATGAGCAAGATCAAAGTTGAAAACCCGGTTGTCGAACTGGACGGCGATGAAATGACCCGGATTATCTGGCGGTTCATCAAGGACAAGCTGATCCTGCCCTATCTCGATATCGACCTGAAATATTACGACCTCGGCATTGAAGAACGCGACCGCACCGACGACCAGATCACCGTGGACGCCGCCAACGCCATCAAGGAAATCGGCGTTGGCATCAAATGCGCCACCATCACCCCGGACGAGGCGCGCATGGCCGAGTTCAACCTGAAACGCATGTATCCCAGTCCCAACGGAACCTTGCGCAATATCCTTGGCGGGGTCATCTTTCGCCAGCCGATCATCTGCCAGAACGTGCCGCGATTGGTTCCCGGCTGGACGCAGCCCGTGGTCATCGGGCGCCACGCTTATGGCGATCAGTACAAGGCAACGGATTTCCGCTTTCCGGGCAAGGGGCGGGTGACGCTGAAATTCGTCGGCGAGGACGGCACGGTGATCGAGCGCGAGGTCTTTGATGCCCCCTCATCAGGGGTGACGATGGCGATGTATAATCTGGACGATTCAATCCGCGATTTTGCCCGAGCATCGCTTAATTACGGGCTGCTCAAGGGCTGGCCGGTGTATCTCAGCACCAAGAACACCATCATGAAGGCCTATGACGGCCGGTTCAAAGACCTCTTTCAAGAGATTTACGAGGCTGAGTTCGAAGAGGACTTCAAAAAGGCCGGAATCCACTACGAGCACCGGCTGATTGATGATATGGTTGCCTCCTGCCTGAAATGGTCCGGCGGCTATGTCTGGGCGTGCAAGAATTACGACGGCGACGTGCAATCGGACACGGTCGCGCAGGGCTATGGCAGCCTCGGGCTGATGACCAGCGTGTTGATGACGCCCGACGGCAAAACGGTCGAGGCCGAGGCGGCCCACGGCACCGTCACCCGCCATTTCCGCCAGCACCAAAAGGGCGAGGCCACCTCGACCAACTCGATCGCCTCGATCTACGCCTGGACCGGCGGGCTCAAGCATCGCGCCAAGCTGGATACCAACGCGGCCCTGATGAATTTTGCCGAAACGCTCGAGCGTGTGGTTGTCGATACGGTCGAGGCCGGCGACATGACCAAGGACCTCGCGCTGCTGGTGGGCCCCGAGCAGAAATGGCTGACTACCGAGCAGTTTCTGGACAAGATCGACACGAACCTGCAGGCCGCGCTGGCCTGATCTGGGGGCCTGATCCGCTTGGGCTCTGTCGATTGCTGCAATAATGATCCGGGGTCGGGGGCAATGCCCCCCGGCCTCAGCCCTTGTCGGGATGGTCAGTTTGATCGCCAATGAAACGGACAATTCCGATATGGTCCAGATTGCGGTTTCTCTGGGCATAATCAATGCCATAACCGACGACGAACTTGTCGGGAATCTCGAACCCGATCCAGGTCGTGTCCACCTCGACCTCGCGTCGCGAGGGCTTGTCCAGCAGGGCGCAGACCTCCATCCGCCGCGGGCCGCGTGATTTCAGCAGGTTCAACACATGGTGCAGCGTGTGCCCGGTATCGACGATGTCTTCGACCACCAGAATGTCGCGCCCTTCGATCTCGCCGCGCAAATCCTTGAGGATGCGCACCTCGCGTGAGCTTTCCATCGAATCGCCGTATGAGGATGTCTCGAGAAAATCAACCTCAACCGGCAGGTCCAGCTCGCGCACCAGATCCGCGATAAAGACGAACGAGCCGCGCAAAAGGCCAATTACGATCAGCTTGTCCGTGCCCCTGAACGTCGCGGTGATCTCCTTGGCCAGCGCCTCGACCCGTGCGGCGATGGTCTTGGCCGAAATCATCGGATCGATCACATAATTGGAATGATCCATTTTGTCCTCTTGCATCTGCTGCCTGATTGCGAAAAAAACCCTTCGCAAGTCGTCTGGTTCCATTTAACCTTGTCGCACCGCGAAAGGCCACCGTCTCTGATGCCTACCCATGCGGAAAAACGCAAAATGCCCTACACGGCGCAGCAGATGTATGATCTGGTCGCTGACGTGTCCGCCTATCCCAAATTCCTGCCCTGGACCGCGGCGGCGCGCATCCGCACCCGCTACCCCATTGAGGACGGAGAGATTCTGGAGGCTGATCTGGTCATTTCGTTCAAGCTGTTTCGCGAACGATTCGGCTCACGCGTGACCCTGAAACCGGCGGATTACTGCATCGATGTTGAATATCTTGACGGGCCGTTCAAGTATCTGAACAACCACTGGAAATTCACGCCCTGCACCGATGGCGGCTGCGAGGCGGATTTCTTTGTCGATTTCGAGTTCAAGTCAGCCGTCCTGCAGGCGGTGATCGGGGTCGTGTTCAACGAGGCCATGCAGCGGATCGTGCGGGCCTTTGAAAATCGCGCCGCGCAGCTTTATGGCCGCCCCGACAGCCCGGCCTCCTGAGACAGACGCCGACAGCACATCTGCAGGGCATGATGTGCCGCGCTCTTACGCACGTTCTGGCGCCCGAGGGCGCCGAATTCAACGGTTTCGGATTGCAGATCATCCGCCGTCGCAAGGGCAAAACAGACACGTCCCTCAGGCTTTGACGCCGAGGCTCCGGGGCCGGCCACCCCGGTTATGGACACCGCAAGGTCGGCGTTGGCGCGCAGCTGCGCTCCCTTGGCCATCTGCCGGGCAACCTCCTCGGAAACGGCGCCAAAGCGTGTGATCACAGCCCCGTCAACCCCCAGCATCTGCTGTTTTGTGGCGTTGGAATAGGTGATAACCCCGCGCTCGAACACCTCTGATGCCCCCGGAACGGCGGTGATCATCTGGGCCAGCATCCCGCCTGTGCAGCTTTCTGCCGTTGTTAGGATAGTTTTGTTTTTACGTGCTATATCAACCAGCTGCGCGGCGAGTTTAAAGTTCATCGAAACCATCCATGAGCAATTGCCGCCAGCATCGTCACCACGATCGCGGCCATCAACCCGGCCAGAACATCATCCAGCATGACCCCGAATGCGCTGTCCTTGCGATCGGCCCAACGGACCGGCCAAGGTTTCCAGATATCAAACAGTCGAAACAACAAAAATCCGCCGATCCAGCCGGGATAGGGAAAGATTGCCGGGTCGATTCCGCGCATCCACAGGCCCAACGACAAGGGCCACAGCGCGATCCACTGACCAACAACCTCATCGATCACAATCTCGCCGGGGTCGTGCTCATCCTGCCCGCGCGTTGCCTCCGCACTGGCCCACCAGCCGAGCAGGAAAACCAGCAGCGTCGCCAGCGCAAAGAGCGGAAATCCGGCGTATCGGTGCAGAAGATAGGCCAGCGGAATCGCCGCCGCCGAGCCGACGGTCCCTGGCGCCCGCGGAGCCAGCCCGATGTAAAAAAATGTCGCCAGAAACCGTCCCATCAGCCCTCACCGCTTTTTATCAGAATCACATTTGCCAAGGCCGCAATGCCCTCACCGCGTCCGGCAAAGCCCAGTCGCTCGGTCGTGGTGGCCTTGACCGAGAGGCGCGTGCGTGGCACCGCCATGATCCCGGCAAGGCGGTCGCGCATCGCATCGACATGCGGCCCGATCTTTGGCGATTCGCAAATTATCGTGCAATCAACGTTGTTTATCCGGTAACCTTTATCCGCGCTGAGGGTCGTCGCATGGTGCAGGAAAACCGCCGATTCAGCCCCCTTCCAGCGCGGGTCACCGGGGGGAAACCACTGGCCGATATCGCCCTCTGCCAAGGCGCCATAGATCGCGTCGGTGATCGCGTGCAAGGCAACATCCGCGTCGGAATGCCCCAAAAGCCCCTGCCTATGCGAGATCCGGACGCCGCAAAGAGTGACGTGATCGCCGGGACAAAACGCGTGCACGTCAAAGCCGTTTCCGCTGCGAATATCCATTGGGCTTCCTGTTTTTTGCCGGATCAGGCGGGCGGCGCGCGCAAAATCTCCGGGTGTCGTGATCTTGATGTTGTCTGGGTCTCCGGCGACGATTGCAACCGGCAAATTGGCGCGCCGGGCAACTTCGACGTCGTCGGTTGCGGGCGCGGTCAGGCGGTTGTGAGCGGACAGGATGGACGCGAAATCAAAGCCTTGCGGAGTTTGGGCCCGAAACAGCCCGGTTCGGTCGGCCGCCCCTGTGACCTGCGCGTCGCGGCCGCGCCAGAGCGTATCGCTGAGGGTAAGCGCGGGGGCTGCGGCTCCGCCCTCGACTGTACGGGCAAGGACCCGGCTGATCAGCTCAGCCGAGATCAGCGGTCGTGCGGCATCGTGAATAAGAACAGTGGAAACGCCCGTATTTTCAAGGGCAAGGAGGCCGTTCTTCACAGAAATATTGCGGGTTTCGCCGCCAATGCAGGTGCTGACCGGCGTTCCTGACACGGCCAACAACGGTGCCACCTCTTGCGTGTAAAGCGCGTGATCGTCGCGGTTCAGGACGATCATGACGCGGTCGATTTCCGGGTGCTGCAAAAAGGCCAAGGCCGTGTGGGCTAGAACCGGCGCGCCGGCCAGCGGAACATATTGCTTGGGGCGCGCGCTCTGGGCCCGCGTACCGCGCCCCGCCGCGACGATCAGGGCAACGACTGTTGGCGCTTTGGTCAAGGGATCGGACTCCGGTTCTGCTGCGTTGGATGGGGTTTACAGCCCCGCGCCGGGCGATGCAAATTGCGCGACTGCTCCTCAGGGCGCTGCGGAAAGACGCATTGATTGCATTCGGCGCGCCGCATATGTTGCCCGAGAAAATGCCTAAGGATTAAGCATATGGTAATCAAATTGGCGGATATTCCGCTTGATCCGCCTGTTTTTCTGGCGCCACTTGCGGGAATCACCGATTTGCCGTTCCGCTCTCTGGTGGCGCGATTCGGCGCCGGGCTGCTGGTTTCCGAGATGGTTGCCAGTCAGGAAATGGTTCTTGCCCGGCCGTCAACCCGGGCGATGGTACGTGCGGCTCTGGGCTCGGATCCGGCGGCCGCGAATGTGTGCACCGCAGTCCAGATCGCCGGGCGCGAGGCGCACTGGATGGCCGAATGTGCCCGTATTTGTGCGGATAACGGGGCGGCGGTGATCGATATCAACATGGGCTGCCCGGCCCGCAAGGTGACCAGCGGTTATTCGGGCTCGGCGTTGATGCGCGATCCCGACCACGCGCTGCGCCTGGTCGAGGCCGTTGTCGATGCGGTCTCGGTGCCGGTTACGCTGAAGATGCGCCTTGGCTGGGATGATGACAGCTTGAACGCCGCCAGTCTGGGCGCGCGCGCGGTTGCAGCGGGGGTTCGGATGGTCACGGTTCATGGCCGCACCCGGTGCCAGTTTTACAAGGGTTGTGCCGATTGGTCGGCGATTGCGCCGGTGGTAAGTGCGCTTAATGTGCCGGTGATCGCCAACGGCGATATCGTCGACGGCAAGACTGCAAAGATGGCGCTGGAACAATCGGGCGCAAGCGGCGTGATGATCGGACGTGGCGCGCAAGGTGCGCCGTGGCGGCTGGCCGAGATCGCAGCCGAGATGTTTGGCGCGCCGACGGTTCGGGTGCCGTTTGGCGCCGCGCTGGCGGACCTGATCGAAGAGCATCTCGACGCCATGCTGTCCCATTACGGCGCAAGGCTGGGGTTGCGGGTCGCGCGCAAACATCTGGGCTGGTATATGGACGGGATCGGAGCCGAGCCGCTCGCGCGATGCGAGGTCCTGACCGCGGATACGCCTGCACGGGTCAAGCTGCTGCTGCGACGGCTCTGCTCTGACGCCGCCCCGAGGCAGGCCGCATGAGCGGGGCGCAAGACCTCGGTCGATTCTGGCAGGTCCTGCCGATTCCCGGCTTTTTAGTGGATCGCCAAGATCGGATCGAGGGTATGAACCCCGCGGCCGAGGGCCTTTTGAACGTCGGCACACGCAGTTGTCGAGGCCGAAATATTGCCGATTGTCTGGCCGTGAACACCGACCTCTCGGCCAATATTGCCCGGGCGCGTACGGGGCAATCAGTCCTGTTTCAGCACGATGTCAGGCTGACGGGGGGGCAGGGCAGGCCGGTTCTCTGCGACCTTCAGATTGCCCCGCTCGGGGATGATCGCGAAACCATGTTCATGCTGGTTCATCCGCGCCATATCAAGGGGCATCTGAACAAGGCGCTGCATCCGAAATCGGCGGCCAGCACTGCAATCGGGCTGGCTGATATGCTGGCGCACGAGATCAAGAACCCTCTGGCGGGGATCACCGGCGCAGCGCAGCTTTTGGCCATGTCGCTGCCTGAAGCCGAGCGCGAAATGACCGATCTGATCCTGCAGGAAACCCGCCGCATCGTCGATCTGCTGAAACAGGTCGAGCAGTTCGGGGATCTGCGCGCCCCCGATCTGAAGCCGGTCAATATCCACGATCTGTTGGAACGCGCCCGTCGCTCGGCCAGTCTCGGTGCTGCGGCGCAGATGCACTTTTGCGACGACTACGACCCGTCACTGCCTCTAACGCTGGCGGATTCAGGGCAGATGATGCAGGTTTTTGCCAACCTGTTCGCCAATGCGGCCGAGGCGGTCCGTCCCGGCAAGACCGGTACGATCACCATTCGCACCTATTATGAGCTGGGTCTTCGTTTGCGCGACCCTCAGGGAGGGCATGCAGTGCCGCTCCAGATCGAGATCATGGATGACGGGCCGGGCATCCCGGAGCACCTTGTCGATCACGTCTTTGACCCCTTTGTCAGCACGCGCGAAAACGGCACCGGTCTGGGGCTGGCGCTGGTCTCAAAAATTATCTCCGAGCACAATGGCACCATCATTCTGACCTCGCGCCCCGGGGCAACGACGTTTCGGATTTCATTGCCGGTTGTGGCGGACAAGGGAGGACGGGTCTGATGGATGGAACGGTTCTGATCGCGGACGACGACCGCACGATACGCACGGTTCTGACACAGGCCTTCGGGCGCGCCGGATGCAAGGTTCACGCCACCGCCTCGCTGACCACGCTAATGCGCTGGATCGACGAGGGGCGGGGTGATCTGGTCATCTCGGATGTGGTAATGCCGGACGGTAATGGCTTGGAAACATTGCCGAAAATATATCAGATGCGGCCAGACCTGCCGGTTATCGTGATCTCGGCGCAAAACACCATCATGACCGCGATCAAGGCAACAGAGGCGTCGGCCTATGACTATCTGCCAAAACCGTTCGATCTCCCCGACCTGATGAAGCGCTCGGCCCGGGCGCTGGCCCAGAGCCGCCGCGCACCGCGCACCGCGGCAAGCGGGCAAGACGACGCCGAGCAGCTACCCCTGATCGGGCGCACCCCGGCCATGCAGCAGCTCTATCGCCTGATTGCCCGGGTTCTGAACACCGACATGCCGGTCCTGATTTTCGGCGAAAGCGGCACCGGAAAGTCGCTGATTGCCGAGGTCATTCACCGTTATGGAGACCGGCGCGGCATGCCCTTCAGGATCGTTGGCGCCACCGAGATGGAAGATCTGGGGCAACTCCCCGAGATTCTTGACGCCGCGCGCGGAGGCACGGTGCTGTTTGATGAAATTGGCGACATGTCGGCACCGGCGCAGGCACGTCTGGTGCGGGCGATTGATGCGCTGGACAACCACGGGCCGCGGATTCTGGCGGCAACCCAGCAGGATCTGGCCGCTGCCGTCGAGGTGTCCCACTTTCGGCGTGACCTCTATTATCGTCTGAGTGCCGTTTTTCTACAGGTGCCGCCGCTGCGCGCTCGCATTGATGATATTCCCTTGCTGGCCGAGTATTTTCTTGCTGCGCTTGATCCTGAAACCGGCGCCGGCAAACGCTTTGCTCCCGAGGCGCTGGCCGAGATGCGCGCCCATGTCTGGCCCGGAAATATCCGCGAGTTGGCCAATACCATCCGCCGGATCGCGCTGACCTGCCCCGAGCAGGAGATTACCCTGTCCGATGTGGTCACCGCGCTTGGCCCTCTGGCAAAAAAGCAACGGACCCGGCTCACCGACAGTGGCGAGAAACTGGGTGATTCGATCGCCATGCACCTCCGGCGGTATTTTGATCTGCACGGCGATGCCTTGCCGCCGGACGGCCTTTATGCCCGGATTCTGCATGAGATGGAGCACCCGCTGTTGCAAATTGCACTGGAGGCCACTGGCGGAAATCAGGCGAAATGTGCCGCTCTTTTGGGGATAAATCGGAATACTTTGCGCAAAAAGATCACAGATCTGGATATTCAGGTGACACGGCGGCGTAAAATGATGTAAGAATACCACAGTGCTGTGGTTTTTGTGAGTATTCGATATGTCCGACCTGGCGGATCAGCAGGTTAATTTCGCGGCGATCGCCGCCGCTCTGACAGGGGGCACGCGGTGAATCTGACGACCTCGCCCTCACGCTGGTCTTCGCGCTGGGAGTCACTGAACCGGCTGCGCAAGCAACGCAAGCTGCGCAATCTTGCAACGCTGACTCTGGTTGCCCTCGGTCCGATTCTGGCCCTGCTGACCTTTGGCGCACTCAGCTTTTTCGAGCAGGGCAGCCCGACCCTTAACCTGCGCTTTATCCTGCTAGCCGATATGGTCTATGTGCTGATCGTGGCGGCGCTGGTGTTGCAACGCGTTGCCCGGATGATCGCTGCACGCCGGGCGCAATCGGCAGGGTCGCGCCTGCACCTGCGCCTCAGTGGCGTGTTCGCCATCATCGCCCTCATTCCGACGGTTCTGGTCGCGGTTTTTGCCACGCTGACGCTGAATTTCGGCCTTGAGGGTTGGTTTTCGGACCGGGTCAGCAATGTCGTAGGAAATTCTCTGGCCGCCGCGCAAGCCTATGAAAATGAACACAGAACGGCGTTGATTCGGGACGCGCGCATCCTTGCGAATTTTCTGGACCGGAACAAGATGGCCAACCCGTTGATGTCCGACGGGGCGTTGCGTGAATTGTTGACGCAGGGTCAGAAACAGAACCAGCGCGGGCTGCATGAAGCCTTTGTTATCGACGGCAAGGCACAGATCGTTTCGCGGGGGGACCGCAGCTATCTGTTCGATTTTGAGCCCCCTACAGATGCGCAGATCACCCGTGCTGCCAATGGCGAAACCGTGGTCATTCAGGACTGGAACAACAACGAATTTCGGGCGCTGGTGGCACTGAAATCCTATGCGGATCGCTACCTCTATATTTCGCGCACCGTCGATGGACGCATCCTGAATTTGCTCGACGAGACCAAGGATTCGGTCGCGCTCTATCAGCAGCTCGAGCGCGACCGTGGCCGATTGCTGTTTGAATTCGGCCTTATTTATCTGGGGTTTGCCGTTATAGTCATTCTGGCTGCAATCTGGCTGGGCCTGTGGTTTGCCGAGCGTCTAGCGCGCCCCGTCGGGCGCTTGGCCGGAGCGGTGCAGCGGGTCGGCGCCGGTGATTTCGACATCAGCGTCAAGGAGGAGGAGGGCGATGATGAAATCACCATGCTCAGCCGCGCCTTCAACCGCATGACCCGGCAACTGAAGGCGCAGCGCGACGCCCTGATCAAGACCAACGAACAGACCGAGCGCCAACGCCGGTTGTTTGACAGTATCCTGAGCGGGGTGACGACCGGGGTTATCGGTCTGGATCCGGCGGGCAAGATCGACCTGATCAACGCAGCGGCGATCCGTTTGCTGGGTTTGCAGATCGACAGCGATACGGGCGGAACGTTGGCCGAGGTCGTCCCTGAATTTAACCATCTTTTCAAAGAGTTAACACGGGAAACTAAGCCTATTTCCCAGGCGGAGGTGCAGGTCACGCGCGCCGGCGTTGCCGAGATCCTTTTGGTGCGCATGGCGCGGCGCCTGAACGAATCACGCGACCTCGAAGGTTTTGTGATCACATTTGATGATATCACAGATCTGGTCTCAGCACAGCGGATGGCGGCCTGGGGCGATGTGGCGCGCCGGATCGCGCATGAGATCAAAAATCCGCTGACGCCGATCCAGCTGTCGGCCGAACGCCTGAAGCGCAAGTTTCGCAACGTGCCGGGGATCGACGAGGCGGCTTTGGCGCAATACACCGATGTCATCATCCGTCAGACCTCGGACTTGCGTCGCATTGTTGACGAGTTCTCGAAATTTGCCCGCATGCCCGAGCCCGAGCGGCGCCAGAACGATCTGGTGAAACTGGTGCGCGATGCGGTTCTGCTGCAGGAATCGGCGCTGCCCGGCGGGCGCATCTCGCTGGACTGTGAGGTGCCGGAAATCTGGGCGCATATCGACGCAACGATGATCTCGCAGGCACTGATAAATATCATCAAGAACGCCGCAGAGGCCATTGATATGGTGGATAAAAGCAAATCTCCTGATTTTCAGGGCGAAATCCGTGTGACGGTGATTCAGCGCGGCGACGAGACCGAGATCCGGGTCGCCGACAACGGCATCGGCCTGCCGGAAAACCGCGCCCGCCTGTTTGAGCCCTACGTCACCAACCGTGACAAGGGCACCGGGCTGGGCCTGTCGATCGTCAAGAAGATCATCGAAGAACACGGCGGAACGATGGAGCTGTTGGACGCAGAAGTTTTTCCCGGCAATGACCACGCGGGCGCTCTGGCGCGCATCGTCTTGCCGATGACCTCATTGAAACGGGCCAAGGTCAGAAACCGTAATGTAGCCTGACCGGCAAAAGGGAGTTGAGTAAACCATGGGCGATATTCTGGTCGTAGATGACGAAAAGGACATCCGGGAACTGATCTCGGATATTCTGCAGGATGAGGGTTATACGACGCGGCTTGCGGGCAACAGTGACGCCTGCATGCGCGAGATCAACGCCGATCCGCCGGACCTGATCATTCTGGATATTTGGCTCAAGGACAGCCGGATGGACGGGATCGACATTCTGAAAACCACCCGGCGGGACAATCCCGATATTCCGGTGGTCATCATCTCAGGGCACGGCAATATCGAGATCGCGGTGGCCGCGGTCAAGCAGGGCGCCTATGACTTTATTGAAAAGCCGTTCAATATCGATCAGCTGATGGTGGTGATTAGCCGGGCAATGGAGGCGTCGCGCCTGCGCCGTGAAAATGCCCATCTCAGGGTGGCGGATGCGACCTCATCGGTCATGGTTGGCAGCTCGACCGCCTTCAGGGCGCTGAAATCGCAGCTGGACAAGGTGATGCGGACCAACGGGCGTATCCTGCTGACCGGCCCGGCGGGCTGCGGCAAGGAGGTGGCGGCGCGCTATATCCACGCCGGTTCGGACCGCGCCGGGCATCCGTTCGTCACGGTCAATTCCGCCTCGATCGAGCCCGAGCGCATGGAGGAGGTGCTGTTTGGTCGTGAAACGCTGGAGCGGGGGTTCGAGCCGGGGCTTTTGGAGCAGGCGCATGGCGGCATCCTATTTTTCGACGAGGTGGCGGATATGCCCCTTGGCACACAATCGAAAATCCTGCGGGTGCTGGTGGATCAGCAATTCCAGCGGGTCGGCGGAGCCGATAAGGTGCGGGTCGATCTGCGGGTGATTTCATCGACGAACAAGGACCTGCAGCTGGAGATCAAGGAAGGGCGGTTTCGCGAAGAACTGTTCCACCGCCTGAACGTGGTGCCGATCTCGGTGCCTTCTCTGGAGACCCGGCGCGAGGATATCCCCGAGTTGGCCCGGCATTTCCTGAAAGAATTCAACCAGTCGCAAGGTCTGCCTATGCGCAACCTGACCGCCGAAGCCGAGGCGCTGTTACAGACGATGCAGTGGCCGGGGAATGTGCGGCAGTTGAAAAACGTCATTGAGCGGGTGCTGATTCTGGGGCCGGACAGCGGCGATATCGAGGCACAGGAATTGCCTGCAGGCGGGGACAATGGCAGTGCGGGCGGGAAATTCGGTCTGCCGAGCAATCTGGCGACGCTGCCCCTGCGCGAGGCGCGGGAAATGTTCGAGCGCGAATATCTGATGACCCAGATCAACCGTTTTGGCGGCAATATCAGCCGCACGGCGAATTTCGTCGGGATGGAGCGCTCGGCATTACACCGCAAGTTAAAGTCGCTGAACGTTGTGACCTCGACCAGATCCGGGGTGCGCGTGGCGGCGGTCGAGGTGGACGAGACGGCGTCGTGATATGAGCGGCTTTCGGGGTCGATCTGCGGCGGCCGTCCCCCGGGGATGGCAATTGACGCGCGCGGCAGGGTTTGCCAAACAGGGGCCCTCGGGTCTTTGGGGGAACAGATGAAGATCATCATTTGCGGCGCCGGTCAGGTGGGCTGGCAAATCGCCCGGCATCTGTCGGCGGAAAACAACGACGTGACCGTGGTTGACAGCAACCCCGATCTGGTGCGGCGGGCAACCGAAAGCCTTGATGTCGGGGGCATTACCGGCTTTGCCTCATATCCCGATATCCTTGAGCGGGCCGGGGCGCGCGATGCCGACATGATCATTGCCGCGACCTTTTCGGACGAGGTGAACATGGTCACCTGTCAGGTGGCGCATTCGATCTTTCGGATCCCGCGCAAGATCGCGCGGCTGCGCGCGCAAAGCTATCTCGATGCGATCTATTCCGACCTCTACCAGCGCGAGCATATGCCTATCGACGTGGTGATCTCGCCGGAAAAGGAGGTGGCCGAGGCGGCCCTGCAACGGTTGGCCGCGCCAGCGACCTTTGATACCGAGCTGTTTCTCGACGGGCAGGCGCAGTTGATCGGGGTCACGCTGGATGAGCAATGCCCGGTGATCGACACCCCCTTACGCCAATTGACCGAGCTGTTTTCCACCCTGCGCGCGGTGGTTGTTGGTGTGCGCCGCGAGGGGACGCTGTTTGCCCCGGAGCCGGGCGATCAACTGTTTGCCAATGATCAGGTCTATATTTTCACCCATACGGCCGATCTGTCACGCACGCTTGAAATTTTCGGCAAGTCGGCCCGCAAACGCGAGCGGGTGATCGTCATCGGCGGCGGAAATGTGGGGCTGGCGGTGGCGCGCAAGCTGGAACAACGCACCGACCGTGTCCGTGCCAAGGTGATTGAGCGTAACCGGCGTGTTGCCGAACGAGCGGCGGATGCGCTGGAGCGCACGATCGTCCTCAACGGCGACGGGCTGGATCTGGAGATCCTGACCGAGGCCAATATCGATAAGGCCGACGCGGTGTTGGCGGTGACAGATGACGACAAGACCAACCTTCTGGTGTCGGCGCGGGCCAAGGCAGCGGGCTGTCCCATGGCGATTGCGCTGGTCAACGACCCGACCCTGAATTCGCTGATGGGGCCGCTTGGCATCGACGCCTTTGTCAACCCGCGGGCGACCACGGTCAGCTCGATCCTGCGCCATATCCGGCATGGGCGGGTGCGGATGGTCTATTCGATCGGCGACGCCGAGGCCGAGGTGATCGAGGCGCAGGTGATGGCCTCGTCAGACATTGCCGACCAACGCATCCGCGACATTCCCTTTCCCGAGGGCGTCCTGGTGGGGGCAGTCAAGAAGGGCAACGAGGTGATCAAGCCACTGGCCACCACCCGTCTTGAGGTTGACGACGTGATCGCGGTTTTCTGTCTGGCCAAAGACGTCCCCGAGGTTGAGACCCTACTGCAGGCCGGCATTGGCTATTTTTAGCTACTGACCGAGGTCAGGACACTGACCCCAATCTTGACCCTGAGACCGCGCGAACCGACGGCACAGGCCATGTCACACGCCCCCGTTTTGCTGTCATTTGCACGAAAAACTGGCGTAACGCGCAAGAAAGTTATCGTCTGAGTCCGCTTATCTGGCGAAAATCACTGGAAAATTAACCTGATTGCCTCCATATTCAGCACATAACGACAACAACAGCCGCCAAGAGACGCGGTGTCAACAAAACTGAAGGCTGAAAAAAATGGCTGCCGACAAACAAAATCTGCAAGATGCATTTCTCAACAATGTGCGAAAATCAAAGATTTCTGTCACCATATTTCTGATTAACGGAGTAAAACTGCAGGGGGTCATCACGTGGTTTGACTCATTCTGCGTGCTACTGCGCCGCGATGGGCAATCACAACTGGTCTATAAGAGTGCAATCTCAACCATCATGCCCTCGCAGCCTGTCAGCCTTTATGACGGGGACGATGCGCATTAAGGGCCGTTGCGAAAAAGTGGACATTGGTTTTCGCATCGAGCTTGCGCGAATAAATGGCCAGAGGGGCTTTGTGTGACTGCAAATGAATGCACCCCCTTCTGATCCGGACCGGGCGGTCACCCGCTGCCTCGTTCTTCACCCCGATATCCGCGGGCAACAGGCACGCCGCGCACCCGGGGATGCCCTCGCCGAAGCGGTCTCACTGGCGCGCGCCTTGGCGCTTGAGGTTGTCACGGCTGATGTCGTGCGCCTGCCAAAGGCGCGCGCGGGGTTGCTGTTTGGAGCGGGAAAGGTTGACGAAATCGCCCGCCGCCTTGCAGATCAGAAGATTGATCTGGTTCTGATTGACGGGCCGGTCACGCCCATTCAGCAGCGAAATCTGGAACGGCGCTGGAATGTGAAAATTCTGGACCGGACGGGCCTTATTCTGGAAATTTTCGGCGCAAGAGCGCGGACCCGGGAGGGGGTCTTGCAGGTCGATCTGGCGGCGCTGGCCTATCAACGGTCGCGCCTTGTGCGCAGCTGGACCCACCTTGAGCGGCAGCGCGGTGGCCTGTCCTTTGTCGGTGGCGCCGGCGAAACCCAGATCGAAAGCGACCGGCGCGCCATTGACGACGCGATTATCCGCCTCAAGCGCCAGCTTGCCAAGGTGGTCAGGACCCGCGCGCTGCACCGCGCTTCGCGCCAGAAGGTGCCCTTTCCCATCATCGCGCTCGTGGGCTATACGAACGCCGGAAAATCAACGATTTTCAATCGTTTGACCGGGGCTAAGGTCGTTGCAAAGGACATGCTGTTTGCGACCCTCGACCCCACCATGCGGGCACTTGATTTGCCCTCGGGGCAACGGGTGATCCTGTCGGACACGGTGGGGTTCATTTCCGATTTGCCGCTGCAGCTTGTGGCCGCTTTTCGGGCAACGCTCGAGGAGGTTCTGGACGCGGATCTGGTTCTGCATGTGCGTGACATCACCCATGCCGAGACCGAGGCACAGGCCCGGGACGTGCAGAAAATACTGGACGATCTGGGCCTGCCGGCGGACAGCAGGGACAGCATGATCGAGGTCTGGAACAAGATTGATCAGGCACCGTCCGAGCAGGCCGCGGCAATCCGCTTACGCGCCCAACGCCAGCCTTTGGTCCATGTCGTTTCGGCCCTGAAGGGGGATGGGCTGCCCGCGCTTCTGGCGGCCATCCAAGAGTCTTTGCAAGCGCCGCGCAAGACCCGCACGCTGCATCTTGGCTTTGATTCGGGACGCAAACGGGCGTGGCTGTTTCAACACAATCTGGTCGAGGCAGAGCGTCAGACCGACGATGGCTTTGAGATCACTGTCCGCTGGAGCAGTCGGCAGGCCGCCAGCTTTGCCGCCCTTTAGGGGCTCTGAGGTTCAGGAGCTGTTCATTCGGTGGGGCGCAGATCCTTCAGGCGCACCAATGCGTGCCGCTTTTTGCCGGCCGAAAGTTTCAGCGGCCCCTCCAGATCCGAGGCCGAAACCATCTGCCCCGGATCGCGGGCAACGGCGTCGTTCAGACGCGCGCCGCCGTCTTTAATCAGGCGTTTGGCCTCTTTGCCAGATTTTGACAGCCCCGTGCGCACAAAAAGCTGGGCCAGCGTAATCCCGTCGCCCAGTTCGCCGGCCGCCAGGTACAGCGTTGGCAGATCATCGCCCGTGCCGCCTTCGGCAAAGACCTTTTCCGCCGTCTTGTGCGCGGCGTCCGCTGCGGCGGGGCCATGGGCCAGCGTCGTAACCGCGTCGGCCAGCGTGATCTTGGCGGCGTTGATCTCGCTGCCCTCAAGGGCGCCAAGACGCTCGCACTCATTGATCGGCAATTCGGTATAGAGCTTTAGAAAGCGGCCGACATCGGCGTCGGTCGTGTTGCGCCAGTATTGCCAGAACTCATAGGGCGACAGCATCTCGGCGTTCAGCCACACCGCGCCGCCTTGACTTTTACCCATTTTCTTGCCGTCGGACGTGGACAAGAGCGGGGTCGTCAGCCCATAGACCTCCTGCCCCTGCATCCGGCGGGTCAGGTCGATGCCGTTGACGATATTGCCCCATTGGTCAGACCCGCCCATCTCGAGGCGGCAACCATATCGTTTGTTTAACTCCATGAAATCATAGGCTTGCAAGATCATGTAGTTGAATTCAAGGAATGACAGGGACTGCTCTCGCTCAAGCCGCAGCTTGACGCTTTCAAAGCTGAGCATCCGGTTGATGCTGAAATAACGTCCCACGTCGCGCAAGAAATCAAGATAGTTGAGCTGGTCCAGCCATTCGGCATTGTTGACCATGACCGCGTCTGCTGCGCCGGGGCCAAAGTCGAGGTAGCGGTCAAAGACCTTGCGGATCCCGGCCAGATTCTGGTGGATCGTTTCGGGCGAAAGCATCGGGCGCTCATCCGCCCGATCCGTGGGGTCGCCGACCTTGGTCGTCCCCCCACCCATCAGCACGATCGGTTTGTGGCCACATTTCTGCAGCCAGCGCAACATCATGATCTGGATCAGGCTGCCAACGTGCAGCGAGCGCGCGGTTGCATCAAAGCCGATATAGGCGGGAACCACCCCGTCCATCAACGCTTGGTCCAGCCCTTGCATATCGGTGCAGTCGGCCAAAAACCCCCGTGCGATCATGACCTTCAGAAACTCGGATTTTGGCTGGGTACTCATTGCTCTATTCCATTGCATTTTGCTGTGTTCTCTATACGTAACGGGCACGGAAAGGAAAGGGGAATGGCCGAAGAAGACGCAATTTGGGCGCTGGGTTGCATGTCGGGCACGTCGATGGACGGGGTCGATGCGGCGATGGTGCTGACCGATGGCGAGCGTCTGTTTGAATTCGGCGCAACCGGCTTTCGTCCGTACAGCAGCGCCGAGCGCGCGATCCTTTCTGCCGCGCAGGGACGTTGGCCGGGCGATGCGGGGGTGGCCGAGGCCGCAGCGGTTGTCGAGCGCGCCCATGTCGAGCTGATCGCGCGCTTTGGCGGAGTGGCGCTTGTCGGGTTTCATGGTCAGACGCTCGCCCATGACCCCCGGAAACGTGGCTCTGCCGGTGGGCGGACCCATCAGGTGGGGAACGGCGCAGATGTGGCAGCGGCATGCGGCTTGCCGGTGGCCTGGGATTTTCGCAAGGCCGATGTGGCCGCAGGCGGGCAGGGGGCGCCGTTGGCGCCGTTTTACCATTTCGCCCTGACCCGGCGGTTCTCGCTGGGGCGGGTGGCCTTTCTCAATCTGGGCGGCGTTGGCAATGTCAGCTTTGTCGATCCGAACCATCCCGATCCCGCCAGTCCCGGCGCGTTGCTGGGGTTTGACACGGGGCCGGCCAACGCGCTGATGGATGACCTCATGCAAAGGCGCACCGGGCTGGCCTGTGATTATGGCGGCGCGTTGGCGGCAAGCGGTCGGGTTAAGGCGTCTATTCTGGCCGATTTCCTGCGCCATCCGTATTTCACCAGAAAGCCGCCCAAGTCACTGGACAGAAACGAATTCTCTGAATTTGCCGCCGCCGTTGATTCCCTGTCGGATGCGGATGCTCTGGCGACATTGGCGGCCGGAACGGTGGCCAGCGCGTCTGAGGCCATATTGTCCGCCCCGGTTCGCCCGACACAGGTTCTGGTCAGTGGCGGCGGGCGCAAGAACGCACATCTGATGGCCGAGCTTGCCCGAGCCCTGCCAATGCCGGTTCTGGATATTGACGCGGCCGGGATGGACGGCGACATGCTGGAGGCGCAGGCCTTTGCCTATCTTGCCGTCCGCGTACAAAAGGGCCTGCCCCTCAGCGCCCCGGGCACCACGGCAGTGCCCAGGCCCCAGCGAGGAGGGCGGATCAGCCCCCCCCGCGCCCACGCGTCCTGATCCGGGGGCGACGGGGGCACGCCCTATTTCAGGATGGATTTTCCGGCGAATACGGCGGTATCCCCCAGCATTTCCTCGATTCGGATCAGCTGGTTGTATTTGGCCAGGCGGTCTGTCCTGCTGAGGCTGCCGGTCTTGATCTGGCCGCAATTCGTGGCCACCGCAAGGTCGGCAATGGTGGTGTCCTCGGTCTCGCCCGAGCGATGCGAGATGACGTTGGTATAGCCGGCGCGGTGGGCCATATCGACGGCGGCCAGAGTCTCGGTCAGGGTGCCGATCTGGTTCAACTTGACCAAGAGAGAATTGGCGCAAGACTGCTCGATCCCCCGTTTCAGGCGTTTGGGGTTGGTGACAAACAGATCATCGCCAACCAGTTGGACCCGCTGCCCCAGCGTTTCGGTCAACAAGCGCCAGCCGTCCCAGTCGTCCTCGGCCATGCCATCCTCGATCGAAACGATGGGATAGGCGGAAACGAGGTTTTCCAGATAGGCGACATTGGCGGCTGAATCCAGAACCTTGCCCTCGCCCTTCATATCGTATTTTCCGTCACGGAAATATTCACTGGCGGCGCAATCGAGTGCCAGCGCGATCTGATCGCCGGGTTTATAACCAGCCTTTTCGATGGCTTTCATGATGAAATCCAGGGCTTCGGTGGTCGAATTGATGGCCGGCGCAAACCCGCCTTCGTCGCCGATTCCGGTGTTCAGACCGGCGGCGGACAATTCCTTTTTCAGCGTATGAAAGACCTCGGCCCCCCAGCGAACCGCCTCGCGTATGTTCGGAGCGGCCAGCGGCATGACCATGAATTCCTGAATGTCGATGGGGTTGTCGGCGTGTTCGCCGCCGTTCATGATATTCATCATCGGGACCGGCAGAACCCGGGCCGAAGTGCCGCCGATATAGCGGTAAAGAGGTTGCGCGGTGCTGTCGGCCGCTGCCTTGGCCACCGCCAGCGAGACCCCGAGGATCGCGTTCGCACCCAGACGCCCCTTGTTCTCGGTGCCGTCCAGCTCGATCATGGCGGTGTCGATCTCGACCTGCTCGGTGGCCTCGGCGCCCAGCAACGCTTCGGCGATTTCACCATTGACCGCATCGACCGCCTTGAGGACGCCCTTGCCGCCAAAACGGGCCGGATCGCCATCGCGCAGTTCGACCGCTTCATGCGCGCCGGTCGAGGCCCCCGAGGGAATGGCGGCACGCCCCAGATTGCCGTCCTCCAGCAGGACATCCACCTCGATCGTCGGGTTTCCCCGGCTATCAAGAATTTCGCGGGCATTGATATCGATAATGGCAGTCATGGGGCGGATCCCTTTGTTAAAGCCTACAGTCGGGCCTGTCTTTAGACCCGTTCGGCGCGAAGGAAAAGGGGCAGTCCGGGGCAAATCGGCAGGATACGCGGGCGGGGCAGGGCACAAACCTGACGTCGCGCAAGAGTTTCAATGAAATGGATATCGGTTCCGCCCTAATCCTCTTTGTCCAGCTTTACGCCGAACAGCTCCATCTTGTGGGCCATCAGGCGATAGCCCAGCCGGTGGGCGATCTTTTCCTGCAAAACCTCCAGTTCGGGGTCGACGAACTCGATGACCGCGCCGGTTTCGATATCGAACAGGTGGTCATGGTGGTCCCGCTCGGCATCCTCATACCGCGCCCGCCCGTCGCCGAATTCCAGCCGCTCAAGGATGCCCAATTCAAAAAACAGCTTGACCGTGCGATAGACCGTGGCCAGCGAAATCGCGCTGTCTATGGCGGTGGCCTCGGTGTAGATTTCCTCGGCGTCCGGGTGGCCCTTGGCCGTTTCCAGCACCTGCGCGATGATCCGGCGCTGCCCCGTCATCCGAAGGCCACGGGCCTCGCATCTTTTTATGATCGATTTGTTTGCCACGGCGTATCCCTTGCGTGTGGGGGCTTTTGCAGGGTGGTTCTACATTATGAACCCCAAAAGGAAAAGGTGATGCGGGTGGCGGATGCGCTGGGGGTAGGCGCCTGTCACAGCAACTCTGGCTCACGCCCGACGCGGGTTGCCAGCGGCGCTACGGTAAGGCCCTGAACGATGATCGAGAACACAACGACCATATAGGTTGCGGTCAGGATCAGGGGTTTGGCGTCACTTTCTGGCAGGCTGAGGGCCAACGCCACCGAGATCCCGCCCTTCAGCCCGCCCCAAGTCATGATCGGAATGACGCCGCGGGAAAAGCGCCGGAACGGCTTCAAGATCAGGATCGGAATGCTGACAGCAACAAAGCGCGCCAGCAGCGACAGGCCAATGGCGGCGGTTCCGGCAATCAGGGTGGCGCGGTCAAAGGCGACGGCAAGAACCTCGAACCCGATCAAGAGAAACAGGACGGCGTTCAGGATTTCGTCGATCAGCTTCCAGAACGCATCGACATATTTGCGGGTTTCTTCGCTCATGCCATAGGTCATGCCGACGTCGCCGATGAACAGCCCCGCCACCACCGCTGCAATCGGTCCCGACATGCCAAGGCTGACGGCCAGTTCATAACCGCCAAAGGCCAACCCCAGAGACAAGAGCACCTCAAGCGCGTAATCATCGATCCGTTTCATCAGCTGAAAGGTCAGCCAGCCCAGAAAACCGCCAAGGACGGCACCACCGACCGCCTCTTGCAGAAACAGGCGCAGCGCCTCGCCAAGGCCCGCGTCATGCCCCTTGGCCGAGGGAAAGGCCAGCCCGACCAGAAGCAGGAATACGACATAGCCGACCCCGTCGTTGAACAGGCTTTCGCCAGCGATCTTGGTTTCCAGCGACTTGGGCAGATTGGCCTGGCGCAGCACCCCCAGGACGGCAACCGGATCGGTGGGCGAGATCAGGGCGCCAAAGACCAGCGCCACCATCAGCGGTATGCCGGTGACCCAGGAAAAGCCGACGCCCATAACCAGCGTTGACAGGCCGATCCCTAGAGTTGCAATCAGCCCCACCGCGCGGGCCTGCGCACGTAAATCGCCCAGCTTGACATGCAGCGCCCCGGCAAACAGCAACAGCCCCAACATGCCCTGCAGCAGGGTTTGCGAGAAATTCAGATCGTCAACCAGTCGGCGCACCCGCTCTGCAACCCCAAGCGTTGGCAGCAGAAAATCGACTCCCAGAACGGCGAACGAGGCCACCAGCGCGACGATAAGAATGCCGATCGTATGGGGCAGGTGTAGGTAAAAATAGTTGATGCAGCCAAAGGCCCCCGCCAGAACAATCAGAAGGGCTGCAATTTCAAGGATGTCCATGCCGGTCTCTGCCTGTCAGATGTGGTGTTTTTTCAGGGATACCACGCCCTCGGGTCCAAGATCAAAGGCAAGATCAAAGGGTCGCCAGCCGTGCGGTCAGCAGCCGGTAAAACCCATCGGCGTCGATCTTGCCGATAAAGGTGGCGTTGGCTGCGCGGTCGGTCACGCGCCACCAGTCGGCGACCGTCATGCCCAGCGTCAGGGGTGAGGAGGTCTCGATCTCGACATTGATGGTGCGCCCGGAAAAGAGCTGCGGCTGCAACAGATAGGCTATCACGCAGGGGTCATGCAGGGGGGCGCCGTCCGAGCCGTATTTCTCCATGTCGAAGCGTTCAAAGAAATCGGTCAGATCGGCGACTGCGCGGCCAACCGGAGTGCCAAGGGCGCGAAACGCCTCGATCCGCGCCCGCGTGGTCAGCGCCTGATGCGTGACATCGAGCGGCATCATTACGATTGGCGCTCCGGATTTCAGAACAATTTCCGCGGCTTCCGGATCGACATAAATGTTGAATTCGGCGGTGGGGGTGATGTTCCCAACCTCGAAATAGGCGCCGCCCATCAGCACGATCTCCTGAATGCGCGGGGCGACATCCGGGGCACGCTGCAGGGCGGTGGCGATATTGGTCAGGGGCCCGAGCGCACAGAGCGTGACCGAGTTTGCAGGCTCCTGCCGCAGGGTCTCGATCAGGAAATCAACCGCATGCCCCTCGGCCAGAGGCATTTTCGGGGCGGGCAGGTCGGGGCCGTCAAGGCCGGTGCGACCATGCACATGTTCGGCCGTGACCAGCGTGCGTTTGAGCGGCGCATCGCATCCCGCAAAAACCGGAACCTGTGGCCGCCCGGCCAGTTCGCAGATCTTGCGCGCGTTCACATGGGTCAGAGCCAGCGGCACGTTTCCAGCCACCGCCGTCAGGCCCAGAACCTCAAGCTCGGGCGAGGCCAGCGCCAGCAGGATGGCCACCGCGTCGTCTTGGCCGGGGTCGGTGTCGATGATGATCTTGCGCGCCATGAATGTGTCCCTCTGCCCAAATCCCTCTGCCTGAAACCGAGGGCCTGAAATCAAGACCTCAGGCTGGACAAAATCGCAGCTCTTGTCCAGCCTATGCGTCGGCTTTTCATGCTATTTGTCGAAATCAACGTCCTCGACAAGGCCCAGTGCCGTGGGCCGCAGCCGGGCTAGGGTTTTTAGGCTGACCGAATCTGGCGTCAACCGCCCCCACGAGGCCACCAGCGACGAAGGTTTGGCCGCCGGGTTCAGCGGGTATTCGAAATTCGCCTTTGCATAGATTTCCTGCGCGTCGCGTGAGGTCAGAAACTCCATCAATTTCAGGGCGTTGGCCTTGTGGGGTGCGGCTTTGGTCATGGCCATGCCGGAAATGTTCACATGCGTGCCACCGCCTTCAAAGCGCGGAAAGTCGATCCGTACCGAATCGGCCCATTGTTTCTGCGTCGGCTTTTTCAGCATCGCCCCCATATAGTAGGTGTTGCCGAGCGCGATATCGCATTGACCGGCCCAGATCGCCTTGACCTGCCCGCGATCATTGCCCTGCGGTTTTCGCGCCAGATTGTTGCGCAACCCGGTCAGCCAGACCTTGGTCGCTGCCGTGCCGTGATGGGCGATATAGGCGGAAAACAGCGCCAGGTTATAGGCGTGTGTGCCCGAGCGGATGCAAATGCGCCCCTTCCACTTTGGCGAGGCGAGGTCTTCATAGGTGGTGACCTCACCCGGTTTCACCCGGGTTTTTGAGGCAAAGACGATACGCGCCCGCGAGGTCAGGCCAAACCACTGATGTGCGGGATCGCGAAATCTGGCGGGGATATTGCCATCAATCGTTTGACTAATCACAGGTTGGGTGACGCCGGCGGCAACGATTCCGGCAAGGCGGGCAACATCCACCGTCAGCACCAGATCCGCCGGCGAGCGTTTGCCCTCGGCGACCAGCTTTTCCACCAGCCCCTTGTTCAGAAAGGCAACATTGACGCGGATGCCGGTCTTTTTGGTAAAGGCGGCAAACAGCGGTTTGACCAGTTCGGGCTGGCGGTAGGAATAGACGTTGACCTCACCAGCGCTGAGCGCGGCCGGGGCCAGACCAATGATAGCGGCAAGGCCGAGGGTTCTAAGTGGATTGAGCATGGCATATATCCCTGTTTGGATTTGACGCTCTGGTTAAAGCCGACAAAAAAACTCGGGTCAATACCTGATTAAACTACTAGGATATATTTTCGCGCGCCTTGACCCGATCCCAAAGCGCATCCATCTCGGCTAGGCTCGAGGTCGATGGGGTTTTGCCAAGCGTCGCAAGTTCATCCTCTACGGCATTGAATCGGCGGATGAATTTATCATTTGCCGCCCGCAGGGATGCCTCGGGATCAAGGCCCAGATGCCGCGCCAGATTGGCCATGACGAACATGAGATCGCCAAATTCCTCCGTAATCTCGACCGTGGTTTTTTGCGCTTGCGCCTCGGCTAATTCCGCACATTCTTCGCTGATCTTGTCCAGAACTCCGCCGATCCCGGGCCAGTCGAACCCCACCCGGGCGGCGCGATTCTGCAGCTTGACGGCCCGCAGCAAGGCCGGCAGACCCTGTGCAACCCCGTCCAGCGTGCGATCGTTTTGCGCCCCCTCGGCAGCCCGCTCGGCGGCTTTGATAACCTCCCAGTCGCGGCTCTGCTGGGCGGGCGTCTTGTCCCGGCTTTCATCGCCAAACACATGCGGATGGCGCCGCACCATCTTGTCCGAGATCGCCTGAACGACCGCATCCAGATCGAACAAATCCGCCTCGGCGGCCATCTGGCTGTGGTAGACCACCTGCAGCAACAGATCGCCAAGCTCGCCCTTCAGCCCCTCCCAGTTGCCGGTCTGGATGGCGTCGGCCACCTCATAGGCCTCTTCAATCGTATAAGGGGCGATGGTGGAGAAATCCTGCGCGATATCCCAAGGGCATCCGCTTGCGGGATCGCGCAGACGGCGCATGATTTCCTGCAACCGCGCAAGGCCACCGTCGGGATCAAGGCAGAGCTTTTGGCTGGTTTTCAACTCAGGGGTAAAATCGGGCATTGTCCATCCGGTCAAAATCAGTAAGTCTGGGGTCAAAATAGGGCCGTTATCAGGGGAGAGTCCACAGATGCCGATCATTAACCGAATTGCCGAGTTTCACGACGATATGAAAACCTGGCGCCAGCATCTTCATGCCAATCCCGAGCTGGGCTTTGACTGTTTTGAAACGGCAGCGTTTGTGCGGCAGCGGCTGGAAGAATTCGGCGTTGACGAAATCCATGACGGGATTGCCCAGACCGGCCTTGTTGCAATCATCAACGGGCAGGGGGAGGGGCCGACCATCGGCTTGCGCGCCGACATGGATGCGCTGCCCATTCAGGAGGCCCGCGATCTGCCTTACAAGTCCAAGATCGACGGCAAGATGCACGCCTGCGGCCATGACGGGCACACCTCGATGCTGCTGGGGGCGGCGCGTTATCTGGCCGAGACGCGCAATTTCAAGGGCCGGGTCGCGCTGATCTTTCAACCCGCCGAAGAAGGCGGCGCGGGGGGCGATGCCATGTGCAAAGAGGGCATCATGGAGCGCTTTGAGGTCGGGCAGGTTTACGGCATTCACAATTTTCCCGGCATGCCGTTTGGCTTTATGGGCGGCCGCGCCGGGCCGTTGCTGGCCGCCGCCGACGAGTTTCAGATCAATATTACCGGGCAGGGTGGGCACGCCGCCATGCCCAATACCACGGTTGATTCGGTGATGATCGCGGTGCAGATCGCCCAAGCGCTGCAAACCATCGTCAGCCGAAATCTGGACCCCGTGGACAATGCAGTACTGTCCATCACCCGAATCGAAACCGGCACCAGCCATAATATCGTGCCCGCCAGCGCCTTTATGCAAGGAACCGTGCGTACGATGAAGGTCGAGACACGCGATATGATCGTGACCCGTATGCGCGCCATCGTCGAGCAGGTCGCCGCGGCGCTGGGCGGGTCGGCCGAGCTGAATTACGATTACGGCTATCCGGCGACGGTCAACCACCCCCGCGAGACCGCGTTTGCTTTGGATGTCGCGCGCTCGGTTGCCGGTGAGGCGCTGGTTTCGGACGAGGTTCCGCCCTCGATGGGGGCCGAGGATTTCGCCTATATGCTAGAGCGGCGCCCCGGCGCCTATCTGTGTCTGGGGACGGGCGAGGGGGCTGGCCTGCATCACCCCGAGTTTGATTTCAACGACGAGGCGTCACCCATCGGGGCCAGCTATTTCGTCAAGCTGGTGGAGACGGCGCAGCCGCTGTCGTGACAAGACCCCTCACAACCTGACCATCAGCTGCGTCAGCCCGTGGAAATGGTAGCGGTCGGCATAGTCCGGCGGGCGCGCGAGGGTCAGGGTCGGGCAGCGCCCAAAGAGGATTGGCAGGGCGATCTGCAACTCAAGCCGGGCCAGCGGGGCCCCGATGCAAAAATGCAGCCCGGCGCCAAAGCTGGCGTTCGATCCATCCTTGCGCGCTGGGTCCAGAAGTTGCGGCGATGGAAAGCGCCGGGGATCGTGGTTGGCAGCCCCCAACAGCAGGCCGATCTGCGCGCCGCGTTTGAATTCCTCGCCAAAAATCGTCATGTCTTCATACACATAACGCGTGAACATATGCAGGGGCGGGTCTAGGCGGATGGTTTCTTCGATGGTTGCGGCGCAGCGCTCGGGGGCGAGCAGTGCAGCGATGTCTTGCCCGGACTGAAGCAGGGTCTTGACGCCGTTCCCGATGGCATGGACGGTCGCTTCGTGGCCGGCATTCAACAGCAGGATGGTGGTGGTGATCAGCTCATCCGTGCTGAGGCGCGCGCCGTCCGCGTTTGCGGCGATCAGGGTGCTGATCAGATCATCGGCGGGGCGCGAGCGTCGGCTGTCGATATAGTCGCGCATGAAGTCGGAAAAGGCACAGGTGGCCACAACCGCACGCTCTTCGGTCTGCCGGTCGCGGTTGGCCTGATACATCGCCACCATGTCATGCGACCAGCCAAGGAGTTGCGGCGCCATCTCTTCTGGCACCCCCAAGAGACGGCTGATGACGATGACGGGAATCTGCTCGGCAAAGGCGGGCAGCAGATCGAACGAAGTGCGGACGGGAAACGCATCGATCAGCCGATTGCCAAGAGCGGCGATCTGATCGGCCATAGCGTTGATCCGCCGACTGGTGAAGGCGCGCAGCACGAGGCCGCGCAAGCGGGTGTGATCGGGGGGCTCAAGCTCCAGCATCGAGTGGCGCTCAAAGGCGTAAAACGGTTGCAGATGCTCGGGCACCGGACGTTGCAGCTCGACGGGTTGCGCCCGCCCGAGGCGCCGGTCCCGCAGCAGGCTGTCCACAGCCTCAAACGAGCAGGCGCAGGCCAGATCGTACTCGGGCCAGAAAAACAGCGGGCCGCAGGCGCGGGCGCGGTCATAAAACGGATAGGGGTTCTGGATAAAGGCCGGGTCCAGTGGCGACTGGCTGAGGCTTTGCATCAGTCGGTGCCGCGGTAGGGCTCCACATATTGCAGCGCCATATCCCAGGGAAAGAAGATCCAGGTATCCTGGCTGACCTCGGTGATAAAGCTGTCCACCATCGGGCGGCCCTTGGGCTTGGCATAAACGGTGGCGACATGCGCCTTGGGAAATTTGCGGCGCACCACCTCCAACGTCTTGCCGGTGTCCACCAGATCGTCGATGATCAGGATACCGGTGCCGTCGCCGATGATCTCGGGGTCGGGGGATTTCAGCACCACCGCTTCGGACTGTTTCTGGTGGTCGTAGGATTTGATGCTGATGGTATCGACAACGCGGATGTCCAGTTCGCGGGCGATGATCATGGCCGGGGCCATGCCGCCGCGGGTGATGGCCACCACCGCGCGCCAGCTGCCGTCATCGGGGCCGTGCCCGTCCAGGCGCCAGGCCAGTGCGCGGCTGTCGCGGTGGATCTGGTCCCAGGAAATGTGAAAGCCTTTTTCATGCGGCAGGCGGGTCGTGGTCATGGTTGTTTCCTTCCGGTGGAGACGTCGATATCGGGCGCGTCCACCGCCTTCATGCCAACCACATGATAACCGGCGTCCACATGCAGAACCTCGCCGGTGACGCCCGAGCCCAGATCGCTGAGCAGATACAGCGCCGATTTCCCCACATCGTCAATATCGACATTGCGCCGCAGCGGCGAATTCAGCTGGTTCCACTTCATGATATAGCGAAAATCGCCTATGCCGCTGGCCGCCAGCGTCTTGACCGGACCGGCCGAGATGGCGTTCACGCGGATGCCGTCCTTGCCCAGATCCTCGGCCATGTAACGCACGCTGGCCTCGAGAGCCGCCTTGGCCACCCCCATCACGTTGTAATGCGGCATGACCCGCTCGGCGCCGAAATAGGTCAGGGTCACGGCCGCGCTGCCCGGGGCCATCATCTTTTCGGCCCGCTGCATGACGGCGGTAAAGGAATAGACGGAAATATCCATGGTCATACGGAAATTTTCGGCGCTGGTATCCAGATACCGGCCGCGCAGCTCGGTCTTGTCGGAATAGCCGATGGCGTGGACCAGAAAATCCAGTTGGCCCCATTCGGCCCTGAGCGTGTCAAACAGCGCGTCCATCGAGGCCGGGTTTGTCACGTCGCATTCCAGCACATGCTCCATCCCCAACTGCGCCGCCAGCGGGCGCACCCGCTTGCCCAGTGCCTCGCCCTGATAGGAAAAGGCCAGCTCGGCCCCCTGCGCGGCACAGGCCCGTGCGATCCCCCAAGCCATGGACCGCTCGTTGGCAACGCCCATCACAAGGCCGCGCTTACCGCTTAAAAATCCTGCCGACATGCGCGGCTCCCCCTTGATGCAACTGTTCCCAACCGTTTATGGGAATATGACCGGACCATCAAGTGTCCCTGGCGCTTGCGGTGGTGTTCCGGTCGTTTTAGCGAAATAATCCGGCACAAACGGTTAAGAAGTTGCAAAGAGGGAACGTCATGGCAGAGCGAAGCGGAATTTTTGCCGGCGAGGACCCGTTTCAGATCGCTCGGGACTGGCTAGCCGAGGCTGAGCGCCACGAGATCAACGACGCCAACGCAATCGCTCTGGCCAGCGTTGACGATCAGGGCATGCCCGATGTGCGCATGGTGCTGCTGAAAGAGATCGAACCGGACGGTTTTGTCTTTTATACCAATTATGACAGCGCCAAGGGACGACAGCTAAGGGCCAGCGGCAAGGCGGCATTTGTCATGCACTGGAAATCGCTGCGCCGCCAGATCCGGGTGCGGGGGCGGGTCGAAAAGGAGGACGGCGCCAAGGCCGACTCCTATTATGCCTCGCGCGCCCTGACCAGTCGGCTAGGCGCATGGGCGTCGCGCCAAAGCCAACCGTTGAGTTCGCGCGCGCGCCTGATGGCGGATGTCGCCAGAATGACCGCCCGGCACGGCCCCAACCCCGCGCGCCCGCCGTTCTGGGGCGGCTTTCGGATCATCCCGCATGAGATCGAATTCTGGGCCGATGGTGAGTTCCGCCTGCACGACCGATTCAGGTGGAGCCGGGCTGATGAGGCGAGTCCATGGGCTGTTACTCGCCTATATCCCTGACAGCCGGGGGAGGCGCTGACGCGAGCCCGCCAAAGATGGGTTTTCGCCTGTTGAAGGCCCAAAGCGCTGCGCAGGCCGGTGCCGATGTGATCAGCGCCTTGCGGGTCCGCCGTTGTCGGATCGAAATCAAGAAAATCATATATACATCAATTTGTTGCGCTGCTTTCCCGATGTCCGGAGAGGCGAGCTATCAGGCCCCCGGTCCAGGCGAATATCGGCACCCCCGACGATCCGGATGCGGCGGGCCTGCCGCTGTCGTTACCTGTGGTCAGAGCCGGAATTTTCACTGCCGCAGCCCTGAAACCCATGCAATCCCAAAGACTTGTTAAAATAAAGTTGACAGTGACGTATGGTTTTTCTTGTGCGGATTAACGATAGGCAGTAGCCTTTTTTACCTAGGGTCAACTAGGGAATGCTCAACGCCGGTGGAAGATACTGTTCGAGTGACGGGACTGGTCAAATGGTTCGACGTCAACAAGGGATATGGGTTTGTCGTCGCAGATGATTGCGAGACAGATATTTTGTTGCATGCCAACGTGTTACGCTGCTTTGGGCAGAACTCGGTCGCGAATAATGCCGAGATCGAACTGCTGGTGCAGCGCTCGGAACGCGGCTGTCAGGCGGCAGAAATCCTGTCTGTCGCGCCACCCAGACCCGAGCGCGGGCCTGAGGCGATGCAGGGCATTCTGGGCGATGATGTTGTTGTGGATTCCGACCGCGCTCTGCGCCCGGCGCGGGTGAAATGGTTCGACCGCAAGAAGGGATTCGGATTTGCAAATGTGTTCGGCTCTTCCGAAGATGTGTTCCTGCATATAGAGGTATTGCAGGCCAGCGGTCTTGCTGAACTGCTCCCCGGCGAGGCCATAGCCATTCGCACGGCCGTCGGGCCACGAGGCCGGATGGCTTGGGATATTCGGGGGTGGGATGCGGCGTTGGCACCGACCACCGATGCGAGCGAATCGGTTGGTTGACCCAGCCCGCAAACCGTTACGGAGGATGACATGCGGATCCTGATGCGCTTTCTGCTCTTGGCCAGTCTTGCGGTTCTGGTCGGACAGCCGGTTTTGGCGCGGGGCTGCTCCCCGGACCGGCTGGCGATACGCGGACCTTGGGGGCGGGCGGATTTTTCGGTCGAGCTGGCCAACACCAATGCCAGCCGCGAGCGCGGGCTGATGTTTCGCAAGTCCCTGCCGCGTTTCAGCGGTATGTTATTCATCTTTAAACGTCCGCAGCGGGCGATGTTCTGGATGAAAAACACGCTGATCCCGTTGGACATGATCTTTATCGACAAGACCGGTCTGGTGCGGCGCATCCATGAAAATGCGATTCCCCACGACCTCAGCATCATTGACGGCGGGCGCCATATTCTGGCCGTGCTCGAGGTCAATGGCGGCCTGACAAAAAGCCTGGGCCTGACCGTCGGCAGTCAGGTGCAAAGCCCGGTCTTTGGACCATCGGCCCTCTGGCCCTGCCCATAGGTAGGGGTAGTGTCCGCGCTCGGCAGCCCCGATTTTCCCCTTTCCAACGCGCCGGTAGGGCTGTAGATACGGCCGACATGGAACGGGGCGTGGCGCAGCCTGGTAGCGCGACGGTTTTGGGTACCGTAGGTCGTAGGTTCGAATCCTATCGCCCCGACCATCTGTCTTTCCGGCCGGTATAGCGTTTTAACAGGTGTTCTCATCGTCATGCCTGGACTCCGGGGCGCAGGTGATTCGCCTTTGAAGGCGAAATTCTGGTGCCGAGCTGGTGTCGAGTTCGGCAGGAGCGACACTCTGCGCGTGGTTTTGCACGTTTCTCCCGCTCTGTTTTTTTCCCGGAATCGGTCGATTGTGAGGGCGGTGAGGCCCGGCGCCCCTGTGGATAAATCCAGACCCCCGCCACGGCGTCATGAGGCATCGAAAATCGAATCGCTTTGGGCCGGAAACGAGTGATTGAAATGCCGCTGTTACGGGCTCGCCGCCGAGAGCGATAAGGTGAATTACCGCCGGGAAATTGTTGAAAATCCGAGCCTTTTCGCGCCACCGTTTCCTGTCTCCCGGAACGGCAAAAGACACTCGCCCCAAAACGTCCGCAAGCGTCGGCGGATCACGCGCATTTTTGTTAATGGCTCGTCAACCTGAAAATGTGACGGATTTGTGAATAAATTCGTTGACCTGACTCGGCAGACACGCCAGTTTGTGTGTGTCGAAGGGACTGACACAACATCTGGTATCAAAGCGGACGCACAATGACGCGTCGGCAGGGCAGCTTGAGCGCCCTGACAGGATGGCTTTGTCCCTTTCAGGCAAGAACAAGGGCACGGCGGGCCAACCGTACGGTCCGGTATTTTGGGCCCGATCACGGGTCCGGCAACTTCGAGTTGGACGGCTAGGGAACTGGCCGCCGGGCTTGGCAACCTGAAACGGTCAAAGAAAACCTTATGGGGCAGACATGAAGATAGAACGCAGATTCACCCGCGATGGCTCGGACGCATATGAGGCGATCGAATTCAGCCGCACCAGTTCGGAAATCCGCAATCCCGACGGGACCGTGGTGTTCGCGCTAGAGGGGATCGAGGTGCCTAGCGCCTGGTCTCAGGTGGCGGCCGATGTTCTGGCGCAGAAATATTTTCGCAAGGCCGGTGTTGCCGCCACACTCCGGCGCGTACCCGAAGAGGGTGTGCCCGAGTTCCTTTGGCGCTCGGTTCCCGATCAGGAGGCGCTGAAAAAACTGCCCGAAGAGCAGCGGTTTGGCAGTGAAATGTCGGCCCGTCAGGTGTTTGATCGCCTTGCCGGAGCCTGGACCTATTGGGGCTGGAAAGGCGGCAATTTCAGCACCGAAGCGGACGCCCGCGCCTATTTCGACGAGATGCGCTATATGCTGGCGGCACAAATGACCGCGCCCAACAGCCCGCAGTGGTTCAATACCGGTCTGCACTGGGCCTATGGCATCGACGGGCCGGGGCAGGGGCATTACTATGTGGATTACCAGAGCGGTGAACTGACCCGCTCGCAGAGCGCCTATGAGCACCCCCAGCCTCACGCCTGCTTCATCCAGTCGGTCGCCGACGATCTGGTCGGTGACGGCGGCATCATGGATTTATGGGTGCGCGAGGCGCGGCTGTTCAAATACGGCTCGGGCACCGGCACCAATTTCAGCTCATTGCGGGCGGCCAACGAATCGCTTGCGGGGGGCGGAAAATCCTCGGGACTGATGTCGTTTCTGAAAATCGGCGACCGCGCCGCAGGAGCGATCAAGTCGGGCGGCACGACGCGCCGCGCCGCCAAGATGGTGATCTGCGACATGGATCACCCGGATATTCAGGAATTCGTCAACTGGAAGGTCAAGGAAGAGCAGAAGGTTGCATCATTGGTGGCCGGCTCGAAAATGCACGAGCAGCAACTGAACCTGTTGTTCGGGGCGATCCGCGACTGGGATGGAGCCGAGAACGACGCCTTTGACCCCAAGGTGAATACAGCCCTGAAACAGGCGATCCGCGTGGCCAAGAAAAACGCCATCCCCGAGACCTATATCAACCGGGTGCTGCAATACGCCCGGCAGGGATATACGTCGATTGCCTTTCCGACCTATGACACCGACTGGGATTCCGAGGCCTACCTGACCGTATCGGGGCAGAACTCGAACAACTCGGTCCGGGTGACGGATGCGTTTCTAAAGGCGGTCAGGGATGACGCCGACTGGGCCTTGATCCGGCGCACCGACGGCAAGGTGGCCAAGACTGTCAAGGCGCGCGATCTGTGGGACGATGTCGGCCACGCCGCATGGGCCTGCGCCGATCCGGGGATCCAGTATCACGACACCATCAACGCCTGGCACACCTGCCCCGAGGATGGCGAGATCCGTGGCTCGAACCCGTGCTCGGAATACATGTTTCTGGACGATACCGCCTGCAATCTGGCCAGCATGAACCTCTTGACCTTTTACCGGGACGGCAGGTTCGCCGCCGAGGACTACATGCACGCAACCCGCCTCTGGACCCTGACGCTGGAAATCTCGGTTCTGATGGCGCAGTTCCCCAGCCCACGGATTGCCGAGCTCAGCTATCGCTTTCGTACGCTGGGGCTGGGATACGCCAATATTGGCGGCCTTTTGATGAACATGGGACTGGGGTACGACAGCGCCGAGGGCCGCGCGATGTGCGGCGCTTTGAGCGCGCTGATGACGGGCGTGGCCTATGCCACCAGCGCCGAGATTGCCCGCGAGCGCGGCGCATTCCCCGGCTATCGCAAGAACGCCAAGCACATGCTGCGGGTCATTCGCAACCACCGCCGCGCGGCCTATGGCGAGACCGACGGCTATGAAGGGCTGGCGGTCAAACCCGTGCCACTGGATGCGGCCAACTGCCCCGACAGCGATCTGGTCACGCTGGCGCGCGCCAGCTGGGACGAGGCGCTGCGGCTGGGTGAAAAACACGGCTATCGCAACGCGCAGGTCAGCGTCATTGCCCCGACCGGCACCATCGGTCTGGTGATGGATTGCGACACCACCGGGATCGAGCCGGATTTTGCCTTGGTCAAGTTCAAGAAACTGGCTGGCGGCGGCTATTTCAAGATCATCAACCGCTCGGTTCCCGCGGCGCTGGAAAAACTGGGCTATGCCAGCCACGAGATCGAGGAAATCATCGCCTATGCGGTGGGGCATGGCAGCCTTGGCAATGCGCCGGGGATCAACCACACCACCCTGATCGGCAACGGCTTTGGCCCCGAGGAGATCGACAAGATCGAGGCGGCGCTGCCCAGCGCCTTTGACATCCGCTTTGTCTTTAACCAGTGGACCTTGGGTGAGGATTTCTGCCACGGCACGCTGGGCATCCCCAAGGCCGAGTTGAATGACCCGTCGTTTGACCTTTTGGGCCACCTCGGGTTCAGCCGCGCGCAGATCGAGGCCACCAACAACCACGTTTGCGGCACCATGACCCTTGAGGGGGCGCCGCATCTGAAGAAAGAACATTACCACATCTTTGATTGCGCCAACCCCTGCGGCAAGATCGGCACCCGCTATCTGTCGGTGGACAGCCATATCCACATGATGGCGGCGGCGCAGTCCTTTGTCTCAGGCGCGATCAGCAAGACCATCAACATGCCCCACGACGCCACCATCGAGGATTGCAAGGCCGCCTATGAATTGTCGTGGTCGCTGGGCGTCAAGGCCAACGCGCTCTATCGGGACGGCTCGAAGCTCAGCCAACCGCTGTCCGGGGCACTGATCGAGGACGACGATGCGTTGGAGGAACTCTTGACCTCAGATGCTCCGAGTGGCGAAAAAGCGCAGGCGCTGGCTGAAAAGATCGTCGAAAAGGTGGTGGTCAAGGAGGTGTTCCGCTCTGAGCGCCACAAGCTGCCGGAACGGCGCAAGGGCTATACCCAAAAGGCCATCGTCGGCGGCCACAAGGTTTACCTGCGCACCGGTGAATACGAGGACGGCACGATTGGCGAGATCTTTATCGACATGCACAAGGAGGGGGCGGGCTTTCGCGCGATGATGAACAATTTTGCCATCGCCGTGTCCGTGGGTCTGCAATACGGCGTGCCGCTGGATGAATTCGTCGAGGCGTTCACCTTTACCCGGTTTGAGCCGGCGGGGATGGTACAGGGCAATGACAGCGTGAAAAACGCGACCTCGATTCTGGATTACATCTTTCGCGAACTGGCGATCTCGTATCTCGACCGCACCGATCTGGCGCATGTCAAACCGACTGGCGACAGTTTTGACGACCTGGGCCGCGGCGAGGTCGAGGGCAAGCCCAACATCGGCAATGTCTCAGGGCTGGTGGCGTCGCGCTCGCTGGAAATGATCCGGCAGGTGTCAAGTTCGGGCTATCTGCGCAAGCGTTTGCCCCATGAGCTGGTGGTGCTGCAAGGCGGTGTGGCAGCAGACAGCGTGGGCGAGATGTTCTCAAGCAGCCGGGCCGCAGCGCAGGGTATGACGGATGCCACCGAAGCGCTGGCCACCCTAGTTCCGGAAACCCGCTCATCCGGTGGCGCGAGCGCGATGGATCCGCGCGCCAAGGCGAAATTGCAGGGCTATGAGGGTGACGCGTGCGGCGAGTGTGGAAACTACACGCTGGTGCGCAACGGCACCTGTATGAAATGCAACACCTGCGGGGCAACCAGCGGGTGCAGCTAAAGCGCGATCCAAAAAGTGGGAACCGGTTTTTGGACAAATTGCGCGAAATGAAAAGGAGTGTATCGATGATAACTTTAAAAGAGATATTTCGTCGCTTGCCGTCTGACGGAAAGGTTCGCCATATTTTACGCCAATTCAATCTCGCTCCTAAGACAAATGCTCGAGCTGCCTCGGTAAAAAAATTGGCGGAGGACCTGGGTTTTGATGTCCAAAGAAAAAGACTACCGAAGGGTATGGCTGGCCGCCTTGTACCAGACCCGTTTTCCGACAACGGATATTGTATCGAGGTGAATGAAGCGGACTCCATTCAACGACAGCGGTGGACGGTGTTGCATGAGATTGGGCATTATTTCTTGCATACCAATGATAACTTGCCGTTCGCCCCAGAAAAATTGAGGGAACGGGGAGCAATCAATGGGATAGCACCTTTTTACTCGTTCGAAGAAGACATCGAAGAACGTGAGGCTGATGAATTTGCCGCTGCTTTGTTGTTTGACGGTGGAGCATTGGCGGCCGCATTTTCATTGCTTGGCGGAGATGAGATCAAGCTTGCTAAACACTTTGGAGTATCTCCCAATGCTATTAAAATTGCAGTTCGCCAATTTGGGTTAAGGTAGAGTTGGCGAGAAGTGAAACACCCCGGCCATTGAGCTCAAGCAATGGTCGAGGCTTCGGGGGCGGGTGCGCTCGCCCTTCAAGCGCTTCAGGCCGCAGGCAAAAAACCGAGCGGAACAACTATCGAGCCTGAATCGTGAAACTGGGCGGGGGAAACCCCGCCCTATTTTTTTGTGTTCTGCTAAAGACACAGGCGGTAAAACACACGCAATCTTGATTGGCATCCGGTGCCGAATTTCACGACGATGCGCGACCTGAGGCAAGCAGACGCGGGCGAAACACCGAAGATCGTGCTATCGTCGCCGTACCGGAACGAAAACAGGGGATCACAGACCCATGCTGACACGACGCCATTTTGTAATAACCGCCGGCGCGCTGTTTTCCGCCGCGATCGCGGGCCCGACCGTTGCCGCATCCTCGGCCTTGCGCAAAAAATGGGCCGAGTGGGACGCCGAGGTCACCCCGCCCGATTTTGACCTCTGGACGTCAAACCCGTGGGGGGTTGCCCCCCGCTTTCTGCCCCATCTTGTCGAGGTAAAGGACGGCCTGAAACCCGGCGACATCCATGTCGATGCAGTGGCGCGCTATCTTTATCATATCGGCGATGACGGAACGGCGATGCGCTATGGGGTGGCCATTGCGCGCGGCAAACTTTACGAAGCGGGAACCTATACCGTGCGCCGCAAGACCCACTGGCCAAGCTGGACGCCGACCAAGGAGATGATCGCCCGCGATGCACTGCTTTTCCGTGGGCTGGAAAAAGGCATGCCGCCGGGGCCGGAAAATCCGCTGGGGTCGCGGGCGCTGTATCTTTTTGTCGGCAATCGCGACACCTACCTGCGCATCCACGGATCTCCGCATCCCGAAAGCATCGGCGGACGCGCCAGCTCGGGCTGCGTGCGCATGATCATGCCGCACATCAATTATATGTATGACAACGTCAAGGTCGGCGTGACCGCCTTTCTTTACCCGCCGGAAAAAGCCGTCTCGGCCCAGAGCTGAGACGCGAAAGCGGATCCCCAATGCGGCGAACCAGCGGCCTGTGGAATCCAGGTTAGCCTTTTTGCGCCCGGGTGCAGATCGGATTCCCGTTTCGCGTCCGTAGCGGCAGCATCGTCGTCTCGACAGGTCCATCGTAGCGATACCAGTAACAGCCGTCCTCGGGCTTTAATGTGACCGCGCTCAGGTCCTGACTGGGGTCGGCAAGCTCGGCAATCGACTTGGGCAGTTTTGTATAGAATCCGGTCTTGGGATCGATTCCGTTGTTGGGCGCGGCGCAGGCGGTCAGAACAAGTGCCCCCCCCAGAAAGGAAAGCCGCCTGAACCCCGATAATTTCCCGACACTCATCTTGATTGCTCCTTACAGTCTGGGATCATCCATCGCCCAGCCTAACACCGAGTCGTGATTAAAGACAGCGGCCCGTCGGGGCAAATGACGGCGATCGCGGTTTTTTTCGGGCTCGGGCCTATGGCGGTGAGGATGCCTTGACCGTTTGCCGAAACGTCCTAATCCTTGATCGCCGGAATTGAGGGGGCCACCATGTCCGGCAGGCTGATCCGGGCGACCTGATCGGAAATGGGCGCGGTTTCGCCGGGAGCGGGGGGCTGGCCAAAGGCGGCCGGGTCCTCAAGCGGGATCCACGCGCCATCCTTGTAGATTTCCAGCGCGCTGAAGTTTGACTTGTAGGCCATCTTCGGGCTGCCCGGAACCCAGTAGCCAAGGTAAACATAGGGAAGGCCGGCCTCGCGGGCGATCTGGATGTGGTCCAGAATGATATAGGTCCCCGGCGAGGTCTTTTGCATGTCCGGCTGAAAAAACGAATAGACCATGGACAGGCCGTCATCCATGATATCGGTTAGGCAACAGGCGGCCAGTTCCTGACGTCCAGCGCTGGCAGGGTCGGGGCGGTGGTATTCGATCATCCGCGAGCGCACCGGGGTCTCTTCGACCATGGCGGCGAATTCGAACACGTCCATATCCGCCATTCCGCCGTCAGCGTGGCGGGTTTCGAGATAGGCCCGAAACAACTGGTATTGGTCCTCGGTGGCCCAAGGGGTCGAGGCCTGACGGGTCAGGCCGCGGTTGCGTTTCTCAATCCGGCGCTGGCCGCGGCTGGGCGAGAACGCATCAACCCGGATCCGGGCCGAATAACAGGCAGAACATTGCGCGCAGGAGGGACGGTAAAGGACGTTTTGCGAGCGCCGGAACCCCTGCTTGGACAATGCATCATTCAGCTGGGTGGCGTTGTCGCCGTGCAGGGCTGTGAACAATTTTCGCTCGACCCGACCATCTAGGTAGGGGCAGGGCTGCGGCGCCGTAACATAGAACTGTGGTACGATGGGAAGACTATGACGCATTACAATGTCCACTGATATATAGCGCCATGCTAACGATTTGGCGCCACCGCGACAACTGTTTTGGCGTGAATTGGTTAACAAATTGTGGCCGCACGACAAAGGGGCCGTCCGCGAACCGCCCCTTGAGGTGTTAATGGCTGGCCGATCAATTGTCCGCGAGCGGCGGCTCATCGGTGCTGGTTGCCTTGGCGCGAGCCTCCATGAACTGGTCGAACTCAGTCTTGTCCTTGGCCGCGCGGAGCTGGTCGAGGAAGCTCTGAAAGGCTTCCTGCTCATCTTCGAGGCGCTTCAGCGTGGCGTCCTTGTAGGCGTCGAACGCGGTGTTGCCGCTGGATTGGGCGGCGGCATGGTGACTGTGGCAGCCCCCAAATCCACGGTTTTCATGCCGGCTGTGGCGGTGATGGCGGTGGTGGGAACAGGACATGCGACGACTCCAGATCATATAAAACAAGAGGGCGAGGCCAACGGGCCAGAACAGGATGAATCCAAGAACCATGGCGGCGATCCATGCGCCTTTGCCTCTGGCGTCCAGCCAGTTCTGGGCGTGGGATGGCCATGTGGCGACAGAACTCATTTTTTGCGCTCCTTTGCGGATAATGTAAAACATATTTACATTCTCAATGTAGGCAGCGCCGGATGGAATGCAAGGGTTAATGTGAATATAATTTACATCAGCGGGCCGCCGCTGTCCCGACCAGCGGCCCCGCTGTGTGGGTTTGATGCGCCAACGCCCTACAGAAACGGGTTGGGGTCAACCGCCTGCGTTCCCCGCCTGACCTCAAAATGCAGATAAGAGGGGCTAGATTTGGTGACGACGCCGATGCGCTGCCCGCGCTGCACCTTTTGGCCCTTTTGCACGGTAACGCCGGTCACGTTGGAATAGACCGTATAGATGTTGTTGGGGTGGCGCAGCAGGACGATGGTGTTGGCGGCGACCGAATTCGAGATCAAGGCGACCTCGCCATCGGCGGCGGCCTTGACCGCGGTTCCCGGGACAGCGGCAATGTCAATCCCGTCATTTCCGCCCTTCTTGCCAGTGTATTTCGAGATGATCTTGCCCGAGACCGGCATCAGGAATTTACCGGATTTCGACTGGGTCTTGTATTTCTGCAGGTCGGGCGACGACGGCAGGCGGGCGATCCGGACCCCTTTGGGCAAGGGTTTGGAGGCGCTAGGCGGCACCGGAATGACACTGGCCTTGCCGGGCTTGCTGGCGTCAACCACCGGCGCCGGGGCAGGTTTGTTGACCAGCGGGATCAGCAATTGCTGCCCTTCGCGCACCGCCAGGTCAGGGCCGAGACGGTTCCATCGCGCCAGCGCCGTCACCGAGACATTGTAAAGCCGGGCGATGGAATAGGCGGTTTCGCCGCGCTCGACCTGATGCTTGATCGGCTCGATCGAGACCTGGGCTTTCTGCCGGGTTTTGGCCGGTTCAGGTGAGCCTCCTGAAATCGTGCCCCCCGAACTTGTGCCTTCCGAGGTCGAATCCTCGGGAATCACCGACAAGACCAGCGGTTTCTTGCGCTTGTCAGCCGCGGCAATGGCACCCGAGGCGATCGAGGCAATATCGGTGGAGCCACCCTTGCCAACCTTGGAGGGCAGGGCCAAAAGCTCACCGGAGCGCAAAGGGCTGTCGGCCTTCAGGCCGTTGTGACGCGCAAGCTTTGTCGCGGACAACCCGAGGCGCGCGGCCACCTTGGCCACCGTGTCCCCCTGCCGGGCCTCGGCGACCTGATAGCTGGGGTAGGTGATCAGCCCGCGGGAATCGGCCTCGGGACGGGGCAGGGTGGTCGCCCCGGCAACAGCCGGATCGTTCAGGTTAAAGCCACTGGCCCCGATGCCGCCAAGGTCCAGACCGTTGTCACACCCCGCCAGCAGAACGACGGACAGCGCCGCGCCTTTCAGAACAAGAGTGGAAAGATGGGGAATACGCCACGTCAATGTCTTAATTCCTTGATTCAATCTGCCCGATTTGGCCGGACCTTACAGGTCTTGGGCGATCCCTTCAACAAGGGGCACAAAACGAACGTCGCAAAGCTCGGTATATTCCAGCCCATCGGCGGTTTTTTGCACTTTTATCAAGCTCTGCACGTGATCAGACTGGCCCACGGGCAGGACCATGATACCGCCTTCGCGCAATTGTGCAACCAGATTGGCCGGGGTGTCCTCGGCGGCGGCGGTCAGGAGAATGCGCTCGAACGGGGCCTGATCGGGCAGGCCGAACGAGCCGTCTGCGATCATGACGGTCACATTGACCAGTCCCAAACCGTCGATACGCTGCCGTGCGGCGCGGGCCAGATCGCGGTGGCGCTCGACGGTATAGACCCGCCGCGCAAGATGGCTGAGGATCGCCGCCTGATAGCCGCTGCCGGTGCCCACCTCCAGCACCTTGTCGCGGGGGCCGACCTGCAGCGCCTGCGTCATCAACCCGACAATCGAGGGCTGGCTGATGGTTTGCCCGCAGGAAATAGGCAGCGGACGATCCTCATAGGCGCGGCCGGAAAACAGGCCCTGCACAAATTGCCCGCGGTCCACCTTTTCCATGGCCTCCAGCACCCGCGCGTCGGTTACGCCACGGGCGCGCAGATTATAGAGAAACTGCATCTGGGTTTGCGAATCAGGGGTCATGGGAACAGGTCCGTCAAGGTCTCCAACGTGTCATGTGCGGTCAGGTCGGCGCGCATCGGGGTGACCGAGATATAGCCCGAAAGATTGGCGTGAACATCGGTGCCGGGTTCGCTCATTCTGTTCTGAGCGCTGCCCCGGATCCACAGGAACTTGCGCCCCGAGGGGGACAGGTGCGCCTCGACGCCAAAATGCGCGTCGGGCCGAAACCCTTGGGCAACGACGCGCGTGCCCTTGACGTCGGCGGCTGCAAGGGGCGGAAAATTGACGCTGTAAAAGACGCCATAATCCCTATCCTGCCAGACCCCCCCGGCCAAGATCGTCTTTAAAACCGGCAGGGCGTGCGCTCGCGCGGCGTCGAAAATATCCGGCAACGGCACATTTCGAGGACCGTAATACTGCGACAGGGCGACCGATTTCAGTCCCTGCAGAGCGGCCTCGAGCGCGGCGCCGATGGTGCCGGAATAAAGGGTATTTTCGCCGGCGTTGTTGCCGCGATTGACGCCGGACAGGACCAGATCGGGGGGGCGGTCGGTCATGATCTCGCCAAGCGCGGCCAGCACGCAATCGGCAGGCGACCCCTCGGCCGCAAAGCGGCGCGGACCCAGCTCGGCCAGCATCATCGGCTTGATATAAGAAACGCAATGCGAGACCCCGGACTGCTCAAACGCCGGCGCCACGGTCCAGACCTCGCCCGAGGGGCCGGCCAGCGCGGTTGCGACATCGTGCAGAACCTCAAGGCCCGGGGCGTTGATGCCATCGTCATTGGTAATCAGAATTCGCATCATTCGCCCCGCCGTTGCCTGATGCAGCCTTGCTACAATACTGTTGCCCGGGGGGAAAGAGGCGGTGCGATGTTCGGTGCGCCACTTTCCGTACCGTCGCGAATTTGTCGCGAAAAAAAGATGCGGCCGATCGGGCGCGGCCTTTTATCTCGTCAAACCAACCGACCATCCGGGGCAAGCGTGGTCTTGCCCCCGAGATAGGGGTGCAGAGCCGGTGGGATCCAGACCGAGCCGTCCTGCTGCTGGCCGTTTTCCAAAACCGCGATCAGGCAGCGCCCGACCGCAAGGCCCGAGCCGTTCAGGGTGTGGACAAAGGCCGGTTTACCGTCCGCGCCGCGATAGCGTGCGTTCATCCGGCGGGCCTGAAAATCGCCACAGACCGAGACCGAGCTGATCTCGCGGTAGGTGTTTTGCCCGGGTAGCCAGACCTCGATATCATGGGTGCGCTGGGCGCCAAAACCCATGTCGCCGGTGCACAGAACGATGGTCCGGTAAGGCAGCAGGAGGTCTTCGAGCAGCTTTTCGGCGATCCGGGTCATGCGCTGCAGCTCTGCCGCGCTGGCCTCGGGGCTGGTGATCGAGACCATCTCGACCTTTTCAAACTGGTGCTGGCGCAGCATCCCCTTGGTGTCCTTGCCCGCACTGCCCGCCTCGGAGCGAAAGCACTGGGTATGGGCGCACATCCGGCGGGGCAGATCTTCGGCGTCCAGAATTTCGCCGGCCACCGTGTTGGTCAGGGGCACCTCGGCGGTCGGGATCATCCACCAGCCATTGGTGGTGCTGTAGCTGTCCTCGGCGAATTTTGGCAGTTGCCCGGTGCCCAGCATCGCTTCTTCGCGGACCAGAACCGGCACCCACATTTCCGTCAGGCCGTTTTTGTCCACATGGGTGTCCAGCATGAACTGCGCCAGCGCCCGGTGCAGGCGCGCCAACGCCCCTTTCAGCACCACAAAGCGGCTGCCCGACAGTTTCGCCGCCAATGGAAAATCCAGCCCGGTGCGGGCGGCGGGAATGTCGAAATGTTCGCGCGGGGCAAAATCGAAACTGCGAGGCGTGCCCCAGCGGTGCAGCTCGACGTTGTCTGCCTCGTCGTCGCCGTCGGGAATATCGGCTTGGGGCAGGTTCGGTAGCCCCATCAACAGGTCGTTCAGACGGGCGTCCTCGGCCTTGGCCTTGGCTTCGAGCGCCGCGATCTCGTCCTTGCGCGTCCCCAAAACCTCGCGCAGACGCTGAAATTCATCCTCGTCGCCCCGGGCCTTGGCCGCGCCCACCTCTTTGCTGGCGCGGTTGCGTGCCGCCTGTGCGGCCTCGGCGGCCTGAATCAGCTCACGCCGGGCGGTATCGATTTTCAGGATCTCGGCAGCCATCGGCGCCAGCCCCCGTCGGGCAAGGGCAGCATCGAAAGCGTCGGGATTTTCGCGGATTTGGCGGATGTCGTGCATGGCTGGACCTTTTGCGACTGGAACGGATTTTTGCCGCTTATGCAATAATTGCCTGAGGGGATAAAGACGAATGTCGCGAATCCGCCGCCCAATGGGGGCAATGTCGGGTCGAGCCGCGAAGATTTGCCGAAACCCGGCCCGCGCACCTTGCCATCTTTGCGCGCTGCGGGTAGGGTGCCGCGACTTTGAAACAGGCGGGCCCAGCCCCGCGTTCTGACGAGGACTTCCTTTATGTTGTTTGCGACCCCTGCTTATGCGCAGAGTGCCGGTGGCGGCTTGGCCGGTGCCGGGCAGCTAATTCCCCTGCTGCTGATCATCGGGATCATGTATTTTCTGCTGATCCGCCCGCAGCAGAAGAAGATGAAGGAACACAAGGCCATGGTCTCGGCGCTGCGGCGTGGTGATCAGGTCATTACCCAAGGCGGGTTGATCGGCAAGGTGACCAAGGTCAAGGACGATGGCGAGGTCGAGGTGGAAATTGCCTCTGGCGTCAAGGTGCGGGTCGTGCAAAACACCATTGCGACGGTCAAGAACAAGACCGAGCCGCTTGAAAAATAGTCCAGCCGCCGAGTGCGGGGCGTCGCGGATGGACCGCGAGGACAGGGCACCGTGGGTGGGGCACTTTGGATGGGCGGCTGGTGAGGCTTGTGAACGGGGGCTTGCAGTCGAATGAAACAGGCCCCCGGATGAACCAGACGGGCCGGACGCGCCGGACGGAATGATAGCGAACAGATAGAGACAGACATGCTGCAATTTTCCCTGTGGAAAAAGACTGTGATCTGGGGGCTCTGTGCCCTCGGGATCCTCCTTGGAATGCCCAACATCTTTTATATGCGGGTCGAGCGGCACAATGATGCGGCAGCGCAGTTGGCCAAGGGCCTGCCCGAGACGCCCGAGCGCATGGCGGCGCTGGCCGGCTGGCCGTCATGGCTGCCCTCCGATCTGGTTAACTTGGGGCTGGACCTCAGGGGCGGGGCGCATCTGTTGGCCGAGGTCAAGGTCGAGGACGTCTATGCGGCGCGCCTTGACGCGATGTGGAGCGAGGTACGCGACGTTCTGCGCAAGGAACGCGCCACCATCGGCACCGTGCGCCGCGTCAGCAGCAAGCCCGACGAACTGCGGGTCAAGATCTCGAAACCCGAGCAGATCGCCACCGCCATCAAGGCAGTAAAGACGCTGGCCCGCCCCATCGTCAGCCTGACCGGAGCCGGCTCAAGCGACATCGAGGTGCGGGGCGAGAACGGCCAACTGGTGATCACGCTGTCCAAGGCCGAAAAGATCGCAACCGATGCGCGCACCATTGCACAGTCGCTGGAAATCATCCGCCGCCGCGTGGACGAGGTCGGCACCCGTGAGCCGACGATCCAGAAACAGGGCGACCGGCGGATCCTGATCGAGGTGCCGGGCATCGGCTCGGCGGCCGAACTGAAGGCGCTGATTGGCACCACGGCCAAGCTGACCTTTAACGCCGTGGTGCGCGAAACCGGGAACAAGAACGCCCGCCCGGGCCCTGGCAACATGCTGGTGCCGGACCTGAACAACAAGAATCTTTATTACATCCTGAAGAAAACTCCGGTGGTGACCGGCGAAGAGCTGGTGGATGCACAGCCCAGTTTCGACCAGAACGGTCGCCCCGCGGTCTCGTTTCGCTTTGACGCCAGCGGCGGGCGCAAGTTCGGGGTCTATACGGCCAAGAACATCGGCTCGCCCTTTGCCATCGTTCTGGACAAAAAGGTGATCTCGGCGCCGGTCATCCAGAGCCATATCGCTGGCGGTTCGGGAATCATCACCGGCAATTTCTCGGTTGAGGAAAGCACTAAACTGGCGGTTCTTCTGCGCGCCGGGGCGTTGCCGGCCGGGATGAACTTTCTGGAAGAGCGCACCATTGGCCCGCAGTTGGGGCAGGACAGCATCGACGCGGGCAAGGTGGCGACGGTGGTCGCCTTTGCGGCGGTGCTGATCTTCATGGTGCTCAGCTACGGGCTGTTCGGTCTGTTTGCCAATGTGGCGCTGTTGATGAATATCGCGCTGATGTTCGGTATGCTCAGCGTCATCGGCGCCACCCTGACCCTGCCGGGGATCGCCGGGATCGTTCTGACCATCGGGATGGCGGTGGACGCCAACGTCCTGATCTTTGAGCGAATACGCGAAGAGCTGGACACCGCCAAGGGCCCGGTCCGCGCAATCGAGCTGGGCTATGAGCGCGCCACGTCGGCGATTGTTGATGCCAATGTTACGACCTTGATTGCGGCGGTGATCCTGTTCGTCATGGGCTCGGGGCCGGTCAAGGGCTTTGCCGTGACGCTGGGGCTTGGCATCGTCACGTCGGTCTTTACCGCAATCTGGGTGACGCGCCTACTGATTGCAATCTGGTATAGCCGCCGCCGCCCGCGCACAATTGTCGTCTGAGAGAGAGAAAAACCATGCGATTGATCGACAAACGACTGAAAATGGTTCCCTCGAACACGAATTGGGACTTTTTCAAATACGCCTATCTGACCTTTGGCGCTTCGATGCTGGCGATGGTGCTGTCGGTGATCCTGTTCTTTGCCATGGGGCTGAACTATGGGATCGACTTTCGCGGCGGCACCACGATCCGCACCGAAAGCACGGTGCCGGTGGTGGTCAAGGATTATCGCGCCGCGCTGGCGCCGCTGAAACTGGGCGATGTATCAATCTCGCAAGTGTTCGATCCCAGTTTCGGGCCGACGCGCAATGTTACCGAAATTCGGATCGAGCAGCAGAAGGGCGACGAATCGATCACCGCAAAAACCGTGGCCCGGATCAAGACGGCGCTGCAGAAAATCGACCCCGGCATCACCCTGCCACAGGTTGAAAGCGTCGGCCCCAAGGTTTCGGGTGAGTTGATCCAGACCGCAATCGAGGCGGTGGTGCTGTCCATCGTCGCGGTCCTGTTTTACATCTGGCTGCGGTTTGAATGGCAATTCGCGCTTGGCGCAGTGATCGCGCTGGTCCATGACGTGACCCTGACAATCGGTGTCTTTGCCGCCTTTCAGATCCAGTTCGACCTGACGATCATCGCCGCACTTCTGACTATCGTCGGCTATTCGCTGAACGATACGGTGGTGGTGTTTGACCGGGTGCGCGAGAACCTGCGCAAGTTCAAGAAGATGGAGCTGCGCGAGATCCTGAGCGTCTCGATCAACGAGACCCTGTCGCGCACGGTCATGACCTCGTTCACCACGCTGATCGCGCTGATCGCGCTACTGATCCTTGGCGGCGATGTCATCCGCGGCTTTGTCTTTGCCATGACCTGGGGGGTGATCGTAGGGACCTATTCCTCGGTTTTTGTGGCCTCGACCATCCTGTTGCGCCTCGGGGTCAAGCGGGACTGGACCAAGACTGGCGGCAACGCGGGCACCCAATACGCCAATATTGACGCCTAGGCCGACCCGATGCGCCTGACCGAGGTCACATACGAAAGCGGCACTCCGATCGACAGCTATGGCCCCGGATTTTTCCGCGTTGGCGGCGTCATTCACGACGGCGCCATGCTGCTGTTGCCCAATCAGCCCCGCGTCTGGGGAGGTCTTTCGGATGCGACGGCGATCCTGTCCTGCGCGGGCCTGTTCGACGTCCTCCTGATCGGCACCGGTGCCACCATCGCCAACCTCTCGGTCGAGACCCGCGCCCGGCTGGATGAGGCCAATATCGGCTATGACCTGATGACCACGCCGACCGCCTGTCGCAGCTACAATATCCTGCTGGCCGAGGGGCGCCGGGTGATTGCCGCCCTCGTACCCGTCTGAAGGGTTACAGGCCGAACCCGGCACCCGCGGGCAGGGGGTTGAGGCGGATCAGGCGGGAATTTTCTACCGCCGCGGTGCGATGGTGGGTGATTGCCTGATAGGCCGGATCGCGCATCATTTGCACAAATGCCTCGATTGACGGATATTCGGCGATAAAGGCAATGTCCCATTCCTCGCCGTGCTTTGGGCCGATCAACGTGATCTCGGGCTGCCCCGACCAGACGATCCGCCCGCCAAGGGCGCGAAAGATCGGGCCGCTTTTTTCACCGTAAAGACGATAGGCCTCGGCCCCGCTCAGGTTGCGCCCGTCGGCATAGGCGGCAGTTGTGCGCAGCTTGATCAGGTTCAGCATCTGGATCGGCCCCGGACGCGCTGCTTCGCGAAAGGCGCGAAAGCTGTCGCTGTCGGGGTTGACGTAGTTGCTCATGTTGTCCTCGAACGGGCCTCAAATGGCGCCCTGAAATGCCGGCCTGCGGTGGGGCCAGTGAACGCCAAATTCTCGCGCTTGGCAAGGCGCGCGGCATAATTTGACCTTCCCTCGTCACCGCGCCTTCGCTAATACTGCCCCAAGAGTTGCCGGATTTTCGATGCGGCGCTTGTAAACTCAGAAAAAAAGAGGGCTGAACACATGGCATTTGAACTTCCCGACCTTCCCTACGCACATGACGCGTTGGCATCCAACGGCATGTCCAAAGAAACGCTGGAATATCACCACGACCTGCACCACAACGCCTATGTGGTCAACGGCAACAAGGCGATTGCCGGCACCGAATGGGCCGACAAGTCGCTGGAAGAGATCATCACCGGCACCTATCAGGCTGGCGCAGTGGCGCAAAATGGCATTTTCAACAATATTTCGCAGCTCTGGAACCACAACCAGTTCTGGCAGATGATGGGCCCGGACGGGCGCGCGATGCCGGGCGAATTGGAACGCCGTTTGGTCGATTCCTTTGGCTCGGTCGATCAGTTCAAGGCCGATTTCGCCGCTGCCGGTGCGGGTCAGTTTGGCTCGGGCTGGTGCTGGCTGGTGGCCGAGAGCGATGGCACGTTGAAAGTTACCAAAACCGAGAACGGCGTGAATCCGCTCTGCTTTGGTCAGACGGCGCTTTTGGGGTGCGACGTGTGGGAGCATTCCTACTACATCGATTTTCGCAACAAACGCCCGGCCTATCTGAGCAACTTCCTCGACAATCTGGTCAACTGGGAAAACGTCGCCGAGCGTCTGGCAAACGCCTGAGAATGACCTGACACGGTCGGCCGATCGCCCCCTGCCGCAGGCGGTCGGCCAGCGCTCAACACCCTCGCGGGGGCACCGACAGGAGACAGCGTGCGCGACGATCTGAAAGGCGTTCTTGCGATGGTCGCGGCCAGCTCGATCTGGGGCCTGTCGCCGATTTATTACAAGGCGCTGGCCAAGGTCCCGCCGCTTGAGGTGCTGTCCCATCGCACCCTCTGGTCCTTTGTCATCTTTGCTCTGGTGCTGGCCGGGCAGGGGCGTCTGGGGCTGCTGTTCAGCAGCCTTTTGCGCCGCCGGACCCTGTTGACCGTCGCCGCGGCGGGCCTGTTGATCTCGCTCAACTGGTTCGTGTTCATCCTGTCGATCCAGATCGGTCGGGCGGTTGAGGCGTCGCTTGGCTATTACGTATTTCCGCTGGTTGCGGTAGCGCTGGGTTTTCTGGCCTTTCACGAGCGGCTGGACGCAGCGCGGCAGATCGCCGTCGCGCTGGCCGGGGTGGCGGTCTTGGTCCTGACCTTTGGTCTGGGAACACCGCCGTGGATCTCGTTGATTCTGGCCAGCAGCTTTGGCCTTTACGGCCTCCTGAAAAAGGGGCTGGACCTGCCGCCGGTGGTCTCGGTCACCGGCGAGGTTCTGTTGCTGCTGCCATTGGCGCTGATCTGGCTGTGGGGCATCACCTATGGCGGCTGGAGCGGAGTGACCGACCGGCCCGGCGGCTATTTCGGGACCGATCCCTATCTGACGGTTCTGCTGGTTTTTTCTGGCGTGCTGACGGCCGGGCCCTTGATGCTATTTGCCTATGCGGCGCGTCGGTTGCGCCTGTCCACTGTGGGTCTGATCCAATACCTGAACCCGACCCTGCAATTCACCGTCGCCGTGGTCCTGTTTCAGGAGCGCATCACCGTCTGGCACGCGTCAGCCTTTGCACTGATCTGGGTGGCGCTGACGATATACAGCTGGGCCGGGTGGCGTCAGGAGAAATCCCGGAGCAACGCTGCCTCAAGCGCCGCAACCGAGGTCACGACGGACAGATAATCCAGAAAGCTGCGCTCGGCGAATCCGCGTGTGATCACATGCTTGACAAGAGTTAGAAGATCGTCCCAGTAGCCATTGATATTCAACAGATAAACAGGTTTCTCGTGCAGCCCCAGATGGTGCCACGTCATGACCTCAAAGAACTCGTCGAGGGTTCCTGCGCCCCCCGGCAGGGTGACAATGGCATCGGAGTTCATGAACATCACCTTTTTGCGTTCGTGCATGGTTTCTGTGATCACAAAATACGTCAAATCCCGCTTGGCCACCTCCATCTCTACCAGATGTGCCGGAATGACGCCCAGACTTTGGCCGCCGCCGTCTTGATTCGTACGAGCCACCTGACCCATCAGCCCCACGTCTCCGGCGCCGTAAACCAGCCGCCAGTGGCGCCGGGCCATTAGCACGCCCAGATCCCGGGCCGCTTGCATGTAAGCTGGGTCATCGCCGGGGCGTGAGCCGCAAAAAACACACAGGGAATGCTGGAAAGCCGTCATTTTCAGAACCTTTGATGTCGATATGATTGGAAAATCCTTGGCAGAGTTGTTATCCCTGACGCAGGCTGCGGTCCAGCCCCACATCTTTGGATGCTGTTGGGCACGGAATCTACGGCTGGACCGGGAAAAGCCGGACAAAGCAGGGGCCGGGTGGAACAAGGCCCGGGCAAAAAGGGAAAGAAGGCGCAAAATGGCGATGATCGGCGCATTGGGAACCAAAGGCGGATTGATCGCAGGAGGCGCGGTCGCGGCGGTTGTCGTTGCCGGCGCGGTTGTCGTCTATCAGGCCAGACAAAACACGCCGCCCGAGGTGGGCGCGACAGCCCCGGTCATCGGCGCCGCCCCGCAGGTGGTGGTGGCCTCGGCCCGCACGGGAGTCACGAACACGAATGGCGCGCCGTCCGCGGCCAGCAGCAAGAGCGCAACGGCCAAAACGACACGTAAGACGGCACCCAAAACCGCGGTGAGTCAGAGCCCCCCCTCCCAGACCGCCCTTGCCGTCAAGCCCGCACCAAAGGGGCCCGGCGCAGCAAAAAGTACCGCCAACGGAATAAGGTTGGGGGCAGGCGGCGATCAAGCCCCGTCTCTGGCCTCGGGCAAGGGCACGCAGGTGGCTCGGCTGAGCCCCGAACCCGCCGCCCCGCGCGTGGCAACAACACCGCTGGCCTCTCCTGGCAGTGCTGCGAAGGTCGCTCCAAAACAGGCGCAGGCCTTGGCGACCCCGACAAAAGACACCGCACACGCCAATGATGTGAACCCGCCAAAGTTCGATCTGGTTCGGATTGACAAGCGCGGTAGCGCCGTCGTTGCGGGCAAGGCCAGCCCCGGCAGTGTCGTGGAAATCTTGATGGATGGTAAGCTGGTGACACGCACCAAGGCCGACGCGTTGGGCGGCTTTGTTGCGCTGTTTGATGTCTCGGCAACAGGCACGCCGCGGATCATCACGCTGCTTCAGACCGACCCGAACGGCCGCCGGATTCCGTCGCGGGCGCAGGTCGTCGTAATCGCGCCAAAAGTGACCCAAATCGCCCGCAGCCCGGGGGCAAAACCAAAGGCCGAAACCTCGATCGCCGCTCTTGGCGGGTCTGAAACCACAGCCGGGACGACTGCCGAGGCGTCGGCCGCAAAATCGGTGCAGCCCAAGGTTTCTGCGGTCTCCTCGACGGCGCAAAAGGCAGCGGACAAAACGGTGGCGAGTTCCAGCGCCAAATCCACCACCGCGACAGAGACTGCCTCGGCGACCTCCACCGGAACCGCCGCCACCAAAAAATCCGTCGTCAAAAATTCCACCGCGCAAAAAACCACCTCCGGAGATTCCACCGGAAAACCTGCAAGCACGCCGGGAACGCCCAGCAGGACAGCCCTTGAGAACGCGGGAAAATCACCTGTTCTCCCGTCTGATCAGGCTGCGCCAACCGTGGTCATAACCTCGGATCAGGGGGTGCGGGTACTGCAGCCACCGGCTCTCTCGGGCGCCGCCCCCGAGGTCATGGCAAATGTCTCGCTCGACCTGATCTCGTATGACGACAAGGGCGAGGTGGTGTTGAGCGGGCGCAGCAAGCCCGACCGGCATGTCCGGGTTTATGTCGATGACAAGCCGATCAAGACCGAACCCGTGGCCAAGGACGGCTCATGGCAGTTAAAACTGCCCGAGGTTGATGCCGGACGTTATACGCTGCGGGTGGATGAACTGGATTCAAGCGGCAAGGTCACCTCGCGTCTTGAGACTCCGTTCCAGAAGGAAAAGGCGGAAAAGGTCGTGCGCCTGGCCAGCGCTGACGCTGCAGACAACACCGAGGGCGTGCGCCCGCAGGTGCAAAAGGTGACCATTCAGCGCGGCAATACCCTCTGGGCGCTGGCAAAGAAGAATTATGGCAAGGGGGTTCTCTACATGCAGATTTTCAACGCCAACCGGCAATATATCCGCGATCCCGATCTGATTTACCCCGGACAGATCTTTACCATTCCGAAATAAACTCTGAAACGGGCCTTGGAACAACCTCTTGAGGTGCCTCACCCGGACCTCATCCACCCTTGCGGATCAGATAGACCTGCGGCGCCGCTTCGGTGTCCTGAAACAGCAGATCATGGCCCTGCTCGGCGCAGAAATGAGGGATGTCGATGATCGCAGCGGGATCGTCGGCCGCGAGTCGCAGAATCTGTCCCGGCGCCAGCATCGACAGGCGCTTTCTGGCCTTTAGGACCGGCAGCGGGCAGAGCAATCCGGTGGCGTCAAGTTCGTGATCCCAAGTCATCTTTCTGCGATAGCGCGCGCACTCACGTCTGTCCACGCCATTGTGACGCATTCTGCCGTGACCTTTTGAAACGGTCGGGGTAAGAAGGGGCAACCCTGATTGAATGGAGCCACAATGTTCGGACTCGACCTCATTGACGCCAGCCTGTTGCCCGCCATGCTGATTGCGCTGACCGCAGGTTTGCTCAGCTTTATTTCGCCCTGCGTTTTGCCCATCATCCCGCCCTATCTGGCCTATATGGGCGGGATCACGATGAACCAGTTGACCGATGAATCCGACCGGCGCGCCCGACGCCCGGCGATCATTGCCTCGGTCTTTTTTGTACTGGGCCTGTCCACGGTGTTTCTGTTTCTGGGCTTTGCCGCCTCGGCATTTGGCAGGTTTTTTCTGCAGAATCAGGTTCTTTTTGGGCAGATTGCCGGCGCGGTCATCATCGTCTTTGGGCTGCATTTCCTTGGCTTGTTCCGATTGAATTTTCTGCTGCGCGAGATGCGCCTGAACGCTGGAGATCGGGGCGGGTCGGCGCTGGGCGCCTATGTGCTGGGTCTGGCCTTTGCCTTTGGCTGGACCCCCTGCATTGGGCCGATTCTTGGCACCATCCTGTCGTTGAGCGCACAGGAAGATTCGGTTTCACGCGGGGCAGTGCTGATGGCGCTTTACGCCATCGGCCTTGGGGTGCCATTCATTCTGTCGGCGGTGTTCGTCAACCGCGCCATGGGGCTGATGAACCGGCTCAAGCGGCACATGGCCCTGATCGAGAGGTCGATGGGGGTGCTGTTGCTTGTGGTCGGGATCATGATGATGACCGGAACCTTCTCGCGGATGTCCTATTGGTTGCTGGAAAACGTGCCGGCGCTGGCGGTGGTGGGCTGAAGGGTGAGACCGGGACAGGATCAAGCGGCCCCCGGATGAGGCAAACGGGCCAGAACGCCGGGCTGATATACCCGGGAGGAATTTGGGCGTGACGGAAGTTTCGGGCACGAGCAGTACACAGGACGTCTGGCGGCGACAGGTGTTTTATCTGCCGGGCTATGACCCGGTGCCGCCGCGCCGCTATCGGGAACTCTACCGCAGCGAGGCGCGAAAGCAGGCCGAGATAAGCGGTTATGCCATTGATATAAAAGGGAATCCTAACTCAAAAACCTACAGTTGGAGCGTTCACGCACGGGTAGACGGGGCCGAGGTGGACAGCCAGATCGAACTACTTTTATGGTCCGATATCGTGCAGAAATCGATGCGCCGTAGCATTGTCGGGACCTTCCTTTTGTTGGCTCGTGTGGTCTGGATCTATATTGCATCAGGGGCGCTGGCGCGTCTTGTCCATCTGCGCAAAGGGCCGGTAATTGCAGCACTTTATCCGGTTTTCATGCTGAGCGCGCAGCTTTTGGGGGCGGTGATTCTGGCATTTGCTGTGGCGTGGGGGGTGGATCTGGCGCTGCCACTCTGGCTGGCCGCTCTGGCTGGGCTTACGGTGCTGGCTGGGCTCATGGTCTGGTTCCGGCGCCTCGACCGGCATCTCTTTGCCTATTACCTGCTGCATGACTACGCTTTTTCGGCGCAATATTCAGGGGCCAATCCACCCGAGCTTGAGGAGCGGATTGCCACCTTTGTCGATCGTCTAGAGACCGCCCTTCAAAGTGACGTTGATGAGGTTCTGGTGGTCGGCCATTCCTCGGGCGCACATCTCGCGGTTTCCGTCCTGGCCGATCTCATGCGCCGCGATTCACGGGCCGGATTCCGCCCAAAACTGTCATTCCTCAGCCTTGGACATGTCGTTCCAATGGTCAGTTTTCTACCAAATGCCAATAGGTTGCGACGTGATCTTAATCTACTTTCTGAAGAGGATCGTCTAATCTGGGTTGATGTGACAGCACCCGGAGACGGCTGCACCTTTGCGCTGATTGACCCGGTTGCGGTCAGCGGTGTCGCGCCGGATTGCGGGCATCACCAGCCGCTGGTGATTTCGGCCGCCTTCAGCAAAAGCCTGTCGCCCGATGCACAGAAACGGATGAAATGGCATTATTTTCGTATTCATTTTCAATATCTCTGCGCCTTTGATCGCCCGCGCGACTATGATTATTTCCAGATCACCGCCGGGCCGCTCAGCCTCGGGCGGCGATACGAGGGGCGCAACCCGTCGCCCAGTTGCCTTGCAACCCCGCTGTCGCCCTATCGTGACATGAGTTGCGCATGAGCCCCTGCCCGATTCCACCAAAACCCGCCTCGCGCCCGGAAAAGACCTCGCGCCTTCGTCAGATATTGTTGTTTCGCAGGGATATTTTTACCTCGCAACCGGAACGGCTGTATCGGGCGAAAATGGCCGAGTTCAAGACTCTGTTTTTCCATTCCTACCTGATAAACCAGCCCGACCTGATCCACACGGTGTTAAAAGAACGGCCCGAGGATTTTCCGAAATCCGGGGTCATCAGCTCCAGCCTCAAGGATCTTTTGGGCAATGCCGTCTTTGTCACCAATGGCGCGACATGGAAACGCCAGCGGCGCATGATCGACCCGGCCTTTGAGGGGGGGCGCCTTCGGGAGACCTTTGATGCGATGGTCGCCGCCGGCGAGACAGCCATTGCCCGTATCAACATCAGTAATACACCGGAACCCATTGAAATAGAGGAAGAAACATCACATTTGGCGGCGGATGTCATTTTCAGAACCCTGTTTTCCCTGCCGATAACACACCGGGATGCAAACGCGGTGTTTCAAGAGTTCCGCGCCTATCAACGCAGCCAGCCCCTGCTGAATCTGGCCTCGTTTCTGCCTGTACCCGGCTGGATGCCACGGATTTTCAACCGCGAGGCGGGACGCAGCGCCCGCCGCATTCGGGCGTTGTTGAGCGCTCTGACCGAGGCGCGCGCCATTGAAATTTCCAGAGGCTCCGCCCCCGACGATCTGGCGACCAAGATCATGACGACCCGCGATCCGGCAAGCGGCACCTGTTTTGAGGCCGCCGAGATGGTCGATCAGGTGGCGATCTTTTTTCTCGCCGGACACGAGACCTCGGCCTCGGCGCTGGCCTGGGCGTTATATCTGCTGGCTTCAGATCCGGATACGCAACTCCGCGCCGCGCGCGAGGCCCAGCGCGTTCTAGGCACGGGGCGGCCGAGGTTCTCGGATGTGCGGCGCCTCGGCTTTATCCGCGATGTGTGGCGCGAGACCCTGCGCCTCTATCCGCCAGTGCCGATGATGTTGCGTGAAACCACGCGGCCCGAGCGGTTTCGCAATCGCGCCATCCGGCGGGGGGCGCAGATTGTCATCTCGCCCTGGCATCTGCACCGCCACCCAGACCTGTGGCACAGACCCGACCATTTCGACCCCGGGCGCTGGCAGCGGGATGAGGCCCGGGAAAACGCCAGCACCGCGTGGATTCCGTTTTCCACTGGCCCCCGGGTATGTACGGGTGCCGGGTTTGCCATGGTCGAGGGGGTTCTGCTGCTGGCGATGTTGCTGCGCGCGTTTGAGTTTCGCGCCGTCCCGGGGCAGGTGCCGGTGCCGGTCGCCCATTTGACGGTACGTGCGCGGGACGGAATCCACCTGAAAATTCGCCCCCGGGGGGCGGATACCGGAACGTGACTTGCGCGCGCTCCCTGCTTCGGGTTACGGTTTTCGCAACAGTAAACATGAACCCGGAAATGAGGCGCGCGTGTACCCGAAATCGGTTGACCCCGCCACCAACATCCCCCCGGGCGGCGCCGAGCTTTATGCAGCGCTGGATCTGGGGACCAACTCGTGCCGCATGCTGGTGGCCCACCCCGAGGGCAGCCAGTTTCATGTCGTGGACAGTTTTTCCAAATCGGTGCAATTGGGGCGCGGACTGGAGCAGCACGGCAGCCTGTCGCGGGCCTCGATCAACCGGACGATCTCGGCCCTGAATATCTGTCGGCGCAAGCTGGAGCATCACAAGATCACCCGCATGCGCCTGGTGGCGACCGAGGCCTGTCGGCGGGCCTCGAATTGCCAGACCTTTCTGGAGCGGGTGCGCGCCGAGACCGGCTTGGCGCTGGAGGTCATCCGGCCCGAAGAAGAGGCACGCCTTGCGGTCATCAGCTGCGCCCCGCTGATCGCAAGACGAACCCGTCAGTTGCTGGTCGTGGACATCGGCGGCGGCTCGACCGAGCTGGTCTGGATCGACCTTTCCGATGTTCCCGATAGCGACCGGGCATCTGCAATCATGCAGTTGCGATTAAACGATAAAACGGGATTGTCAAAGCACAGGTCCAAGGCCAAAGTGATCGACTGGATCTCGGTGCCACTGGGGGTTGCGACGCTGAAGGATCAATTCGCGGACGTCAAGGACGAGAGCGCGCGCTTTGCCCTGATGTCCTGTCATTTCGAAGAGAAGATGGCCGATTTTCTGCCCTATCAGACGGCCATGCGCCCGGAATCGCAAAAGGGGTTTCAGATCATCGGGACGTCGGGCACGATCACCACGGTTGCGGCCACCCATCTGGGATTGCGGCGCTATGACCGCAACAAGGTTGACGGGCTGCGCATGACCAGTGCCCAGATCGACCGGGTCATTCGTCAATACCTGAAAATGGGGGCGGCCGGGCGGCGCAACGATCCACGCATCGGGCGCGACCGCCATGCGTTGATCCTGTCCGGGGTGGCGATCTTGCAGACATTGATGCGAATCTGGCCGACGGATCGCCTCAACGTTGCCGATCGCGGTTTGCGCGAGGGATTGCTTTACGCATTGATGGCCGAAGATCACGCATTGACAGATGAGGTTGGCTGAGGTGGCGCAAAAACGTGGAACATCGGGGCGGGGGCAGCGAGATCTGAGGGTCCGGGTCAAATCCGCCAAGGGTCGGCGGCTGAGTTCAACGCTCTGGCTTGAGCGGCAGTTGAACGACCCCTATGTGCAGCAGGCCCGCAAGCTGGGTTATCGCGGCCGTGCCGCCTTCAAGATCTTGGAACTGAACGAAAAATTTCACTTTCTTATTCCCGGCGCGCGGGTCGTCGATCTGGGTTGCGCGCCGGGCGGCTGGCTGCAGGTGGCGGTGCCCCGGATCAATGCGCTTGGCGAGAGAAAGAATAAGAAAATTGGCCGCATCCTTGGTATCGACCTGCAGGAGGTCGAGCCGGTTGCTGGGGCCGAAATCCACGTTCTGGATTTTCTTGCCGATGGCGCCGATCAACAGGTGAGGGCTTGGCTGGGCGGGCCGGCGGATGTGGTGATGTCCGACATGGCGGCCTCGGCCAGCGGCCACAAGCAGACCGATCATTTGCGCATCATGGCGCTTTGTGAGGCGGCGGCCGACTTTGCCTTTGATGTGCTGGAGCCGGGCGGAACCTTTGTCGCCAAGGTTCTGGCCGGTGGTGCCGAGGGCGATTTACAGAAGCTCCTCAAGCAGAATTTTACCCGGGTTTCCCATGTCAAACCGGGCGCAAGCCGCGCGGACAGTTCGGAAAAATTTGTCGTCGCGACGGGATTTCGTGGACACGGCAAAAACTCGGAAAATGTTGAGTAATTGGTGATTTAACTGGGGATAACTTGGTTAGGTTTAAATAATTATTGAAAAAAGATAAGTTATCTCATCCTTATTGAACCTGAGTTCGCTGTTTTCAAGCTGCTTTCGGGCCGGTCTCCTGTGGTCCGGGGCTGACAGGTCGATGGTGCAAACCCGGACCCCGTCCAGACCAAAGGGCCGCGCGCAGGGCGGGGATTTGTCACGGTTCCCGCTCTTGGAATGCTCAGGGGCAGGTTTTAAATATAGGCCACAACAACAAGGTCGGAAACCGGCCGCTATCAAGGGAAGATCGGAATATTCGGCCGCACTCTCCAGCGACGGAACACGAGCGCGCGACGGCTGGCTGTTCCGGTGATGACACAGTAAGGATTTCGCATGCGTAAAATCAATCGGCCGCCGCTTTGGCGCCAGACTCCTCCGGCCGCTTTTCCGGTCAGCTTGGGCTTTATGGGGTTGGGGCTGGCCTGGCGTAATGCCTCGGGTATTCTGCCCATCCCCCACGAGATCGGAGACCTGCTGCTTGGGCTCTCGACCGCCTTTCTCATCTATTTTCTGTTCATCTATGCCGCCAAGATCATCGCCCGCCCGCGGGTCTTGTGGGAGGATATGAAAACGCCGCCGGGCCGGGCCGGGGTTTCGGCCCTGCCGATGGCGGTCATGCTGCTGGTGGCGGCACTACTACCGTTCAATGTCGAAATTCCCGAGGTCTGGTGGACTGGCGTCATTCTGCAGGCGGGCACTGTCATCCTGAGCATCCTGACCCTCTGGAAAGGCGCACCGGAATTGCGGGCGTTCTCGCCGTTTCAATACCTGTCGTTTGTCGGGCCGGTGGTTGCACCGCTCGCGGGTGTGCCGCTGGGGTTCGTGACCGCCAGCACCTGGCTGACGATGTTTGCCCTGATCTCGTGGTTCATCATCACCCTTGGCTATGGGCGCAAGCTGTTGATCGTGCGCCCACCGGTTCCCCTGCGCCCCTCGCTAGCGATCGCTCTGGCGGCGGTCAGCCTGCTGGGAATTGCCTTTTCCCTTTTGGGGAATTCAACCCTGTTTCTGTTCTTTTACGTTCTGGCCTGGATCATCGGCTTGGCTCTGGTCGCGTTCGGGCGCTGGATCATGAAGGATGGCTGGACACCGGTCTGGGGGGCACTGACCTTTCCCGCGGCAACATTTACCAATCTTCAGATCGTCGCCGTCAAGCATGATTTCGGAGCACTGGCCCTGGCCGGAGTCTGGATCGGGCTGGCCATTGGTACGCCGCTGATCCTCTATATCGTTTACAAGGCGCTGATGGCGTTTATTCAGGGAGATCTGGCGAAAAAGAGCGGGGCGGCGCTGGCCTGATCCCGGTTTTGCCCTTTTCTTTTCTCTGATGGCGTGAAATAGGGGGGTGCCAACAGCGATCCCTTTATTTGGAGTTTCAGATGAAAATTCGTGAGGCACTTACCTTTGATGATGTGCTGCTGGTTCCCGGCGCCTCCAGCGTCTTGCCGGGGGATGCGGATACGGCGACCCGGGTAACCGGCTCGATTTCTCTCAATATCCCGCTGCTCAGTTCGGCCATGGACACGGTCACCGAAAGTGAGATGGCCATTGCCATGGCGCAGGTCGGTGGGCTGGGGGTCTTGCACCGCAACCTCGATATCGAAGAGCAGGCTCGTCAGGTGCGCCGGGTCAAGCGTTTTGAAAGCGGCGTCGTCTATGCCCCGATCACCCTGTCGCCCGATCAGACCCTTGCCGATGCCAAGGCGTTGCAGGCGCGCTACCGGATCACCGGCTTTCCGGTGGTGGACGCCTCAGGGGTCGTGCTGGGCATCGTCACCAACCGCGACATGCGCTTTGCCAGCGACGCCAGAACGCCGGTCAGCGCCATGATGACGACCGACAATCTGGCGATGCTGCGCGAGCCCGCCGATCTGGCCGAAGCCAAGGAGCTGATGGCGGCCCGCCGCATCGAGAAACTGCTGGTGGTGGATGCTTCGGGAAAGCTGACCGGACTTTTGACCATCAAGGATATCGAGCAGGCGGTTCTCAACCCCAACGCCACCAAGGACGAGATCGGCCGCCTCAGGGTTGCCGCCGCAACCACAGTGGGGGATGCGGGGTTTGCGCGCTCGCAGGCGCTGATTGACGCTGGCGTCGATCTGATCGTGATCGACACGGCGCACGGCCATTCCGCCTTGGTGGCCGAGGCGGTGTCGCGGATCAAGGCCTTGTCCAATGATGTGCAGGTAGTTGCCGGAAACGTAGCCACCGCCGAGGCCACCCGCGCCCTGATCGATGCCGGTGCCGATGCGGTCAAGGTGGGGATCGGGCCGGGCAGTATCTGCACGACCCGTATCGTTGCCGGGGTTGGTGTGCCACAACTGACGGCGATCATGGATTGCGCCGAGGAGGGGGCACGCACTGACACCCCGATCATCGCCGATGGGGGGATCAAGTTTTCGGGCGATTTCGCCAAGGCCATCGCGGCGGGGGCAAGCTGTGCGATGCTGGGCTCGATGCTGGCGGGCACCGACGAAGCCCCGGGCGAAGTCATCCTCTATCAGGGCCGCAGCTACAAGGCGTTCCGCGGCATGGGCAGCGTCGGCGCCATGGCCCGTGGCTCGGCCGACCGCTATTTCCAGAAAGAGGCTTCAACTGACAAGCTGGTGCCCGAAGGCATCGAGGGGCAGGTGCCCTACAAGGGCTCGGCCGGTGCCGTCATTCACCAACTGGTGGGCGGGCTGCGCGCGGCCATGGGCTATACCGGCAGCGCCACCATCGACGAAATGCGCCGACAGTGCAAATTCGTGCGCATTTCCGGCTCGGGCCTGAAAGAAAGCCACGTGCATGACGTTCAGATCACCCGCGAAAGCCCGAATTACCGGATCGGCGGATAACAGCGCCCCCCGACAGAGGAGACGGACCAACATGGAATACATGGCTCTTGACGTTAAACTGGCCGTTTTCGCGGTTTTTGCCGAGGTCGCGCTGACATTTTATGCTGCGATCGCCATGGGGATTGCCCGCATGCGTGCGGTTCGCGATCACAAGGTCTCGCTTGAGGATGTCGCCGTGGATACCTCGGCCTACCCCGAGGACGCCCGCAAGTTGGGGAACAATCTGGCCAATCAGTTCGAGTTCCCGGTCCTGCTTTACGTGGCGGTCATTCTGGCCAGCATCTATGACGCGGCTTCGATGCCGTTCGCGCTGTCGTGTCTGGCCTATGTCGTAACCCGCATCCACCACCGTCTGATCCATGTCACCAGCAACAAGGTGCAGGTGCGGTTTCAGGTGTTTCTGGCCGGATTGTTCTTTCTGTTCTCGGCCTGGGTGTTTCTGGCCTTTGGCCTGATGGGTGAAATATAGTAAAATCCGGGGGATGTGGCGTGATGCGAATGTATAGTTTTGTGATCACATCCGGCTTTTCGGCCCCCGCATGACCCCCGCCGCCCGCCTTTCCGCCGGAATTGAGATTCTCGATGCGCTTGCGGTTGGCCTTGAGGATGGGCAGGCGGTGGAAAAAACCCTGACCGGATGGGCGCGGCGCAACCGATATGCAGGCTCGGGGGATCGGGCGGCGATTCGCGATTTGGTCTTTGATATTCTGCGCCGGAAACGCTCCTGCGCGGCCAGTGGAGGGGGCAACAGCGGGCGCGCGCTGGTGTTGGGATATTTGCGCCAGAGCGGACAGGAGCCGGCCGATTTTTTTACCGGCGAGACCTACGCCCCCGCTCCCCTCAGCAGGGCCGAGCGGGCGTTTTCGCCCCAGCTCTCAACCCTGCCTATGCCGGTGCGCCTCGATCACCCCGACTGGATGACCGCTGATCTGACGCAGTCCCTCGGGCCTGACTATGTCGAGGTCATGCACGTCCTGCGTCGCCGGGCTCCGGTGTTCCTGCGCGTCAACACCGCCCGCACCTCCCTTGAAAAAGCCCGTCAGTCACTGGCTCGGGACGAGATCGCGACCCGCCCGGTGCCGCTGGCCGGAACCGCGCTTGAGGTCTTGGAAAAGCCGCGACGCGTCGCCCAGAGTCACGCCTACCGCCACGGTCTTGTCGAGCTTCAGGATGCTGCCTCGCAGGCGGTCGTGTTGGCCTTGGATCTACCGGACACGGGCCGGATTCTTGATTACTGCGCCGGCGGGGGCGGCAAGTCTCTGGCCATGAAGGCGTTAAGCCGGGCCGAGGTTTTCGCCCATGATATCGCTCCTCAACGCATGTGCGACCTGCCCGCGCGCGCCCGCCGCGCCGGGGTCCGGATCGCGCACCTGCCTCACGAGCAGCTGGATAACGTCGCGCCTTTTGATCTGGTTCTCTGTGACGCTCCCTGTTCGGGCAGTGGCGCGTGGCGCCGTGCTCCGGCAGGGAAATGGTCGCTGACCCCCGAACGGCTGGCCGATTACGTGAAAACTCAGGCCGAGATCCTGGACCGGGCCTCGGCTCTGGTCGCGCGCGAGGGAACTCTGGCCTATGCAACCTGTTCGCTGTTCAAGCGGGAAAATCTGTTCCAAGCCGCAGAGTTTGCCAATAGAAACCCTTCATTTTCAATGCAATATCAGAGGTTCTTTACACCTCTTGAGGGCGGAGATGGAATGTTTATAGCGCTATTTAAGAGAAAATAGTTTAATATTTACACAACCGGAAAGAGATATTAACCTCCGGATAACCAAATCCATGCGATCACGAAGGAAACCTGAGTCGCCAGGGAGGGCGCGCTTTGTGACTGACGCAACCTATTTTGAAACACGGGCCACGACGGCTGCGCGCCGGATTGCGCCGCGGCTGTGGATCTTCGTTTGGGTGGGCCTCTTGTTGCTGGTCCCGGGGATCCTGATTGGGGATCGCACTGCGTCGCTGGCCTTTACCATCAGCAGCAGTTCGGTCTTTGCTGTTGCGCTTTTTGCCATCGGTCTTAACCGGCGTTATATGGCCTCGGCGCGCCACTTTCACGAATCTCTCGATATCTTTGTTCACAATGACTTTTCCCCGACACTGTTCGCCACGGACGATGGTGAAATCACCTATGCAAACCGCGCCGCAATCGGGCGATTCGGACAGGTCTTGCACCGCTCCCTCGTGATGCTTTTGGCCGATTACACCGCCAATCCGGTCAACGTGATATTCCGTATGCAGAATCGGGCCCGCGATGAATCCGCGGCGCAGGAAAATATCGTCACCCCGCGCGGCCATCTGCGATTGGCGGTTCACTATGTCGGCGCTCAGGGCTTTATCTGGCGGCTTGAGGATATCGTTGAGATTCGCTCCCCTTCACCACACGCACCGCCCCCTGGCGCCATGCCGATGCTGATCACAAACCGCAGCGGGAAGGTCCTGCATATGAACCGGGCGCTCCTGTCGCTGTGCGGTGGACCGGTTGAAACCCTCGATCGTCTGTTCTCCGACCTGCCGCTTGTGCCGGATGGCGTGACCAACCTGTCGGCCCAAAAGGGCAATCTTTCTGTGCGTGTTTTTACCCACGATATCCAGGGCGGGCGGCGCGAAATCTATCTCAGCCCGGTCAATTCCATTGACCTCGGCCCGGGTGAGAAAGCGCGGATTCTCGACACCCTGCCAGTGGCTCTCCTCAAACTGTCACCCGAAGGCGTCGTCATTCGGGCAAACCGGCAGGCGAGAGACCTTCTTGGGCCACTTCAGCCGGGAAAGACCGCGCTCAGCGACCTTGTGCAGGGGCTGGGGCGACCCATTGGCGATTGGCTGCGCGAAATATCGCAGGAAAAGGTGAAATCAAGACCGGAGATCGTGCAATCGCGGGGCCGGAAGCAGGAAAAATACATCCAGATATCCATGTCCACGGTCCGCAATGGAACCGAAACATATCTCAACGCGGTCCTCAGCGATGCGACCGAACTGAAAACTCTTGAGGCGCAGTTTGTACAAAGCCAGAAAATGCAGGCGATTGGCAAACTTGCAGGCGGAGTTGCACATGATTTCAACAATCTTTTGACCGCAATTTCAGGCTATTGCGACCTCTTGCTAATGCGCCATGACGAGGGGGACCCGGATTTCAGCGATCTTGCCCAGATCAACCAGAATGCCAACCGCGCAGCCAGCCTTGTCAGCCAGCTCCTGGCCTTTTCCAGAAAGCAGACCTTGCAGCCGGAAAATCTCGACCTCAGGGATACGTTGTCGGATTTGTCGCATCTGCTGAACCGTCTTCTTGGCGAAAAATTCAGCCTGAAGGTTGCAACGGACAACGACATCGCGGCGGTGCGGGCAGACAAGCGGCAGCTTGAGCAGGTCTTGATGAATCTCGTCGTGAACGCCCGCGACGCAATGGAGCAAGGCGGCGAAGTCAAGATCGAGACGCAAAACCTGTTTCTCGAAACTGAATTATGTCGCGACCGCGCTGTCGTTCCGGCAGGAAAATATGCCTCCATTCGCGTCATCGATCACGGCACGGGAATCGCCCGCGAACAGTTAAGCAAGATCTTCGAACCGTTTTTCACCACCAAAAAAACCGGAGAAGGAACCGGGCTGGGACTTTCAATGGTTTACGGCATTATCAAGCAAACCGGCGGGTTTATATTTGTTGACAGCGTGTTTGGGCAGGGCAGCAGCTTTCAAATTCTGCTGCCGGCACTGGATCAAGCCAACGTAAAAAAAATCGACGACCCATCCGATCGGCAACCTGTCGCGCGGCCTGTTTCTGGTGGCGTCGTATTGCTCGTCGAAGATGAGGCGCCAGTCCGTGCATTTGCCTCTCGCGCTCTCAAGATACGTGGATATACCGTGGTGGAGGCCTGCAACGCCGACGAAGCCCTTGAACTCCTCAAAGACCCCACGCTTGCCGTTGATGTTTTTGTGACCGACGTTGTCATGCCCGGCAAGGATGGACCGACATGGGTGCGTGAAGCACTGAAATCCAATCCTGACATCGGGGTTGTTTTTATTTCCGGTTATGCAGAGGAGTCTTTTTCCGACCAGCAGGCTGAAATCCCAAACTCGGTGTTTCTGCCCAAGCCTTTTTCGCTTGATGAATTGACCGAAACCGTGTGCCAACAAATTTCCAACACGCGCCTTGCATCCCCGTCGGACCGCCAGGCCATAGCGAGCAGCCGAGGTTCAACCGCGCTTTGCTGATTCTAGCGGAAAAATACAACACCGTTGGAAGAACAAAAACCAGCTGTGGTTGTAGCCGCGCTATGTGACGACAGGTGCACGATTCCGCCACTCCCGGACGGCCCCAGTGGTACATCGGCGCAGCTTAACACCGCGAGTTGCGTGGCAGTCCGGGATCGGCACTCCGTTTAAATCAGAGCGTGGTATCAGGGTTGGAGGGCTGGCAGTTCCCAAACGCAGCGAAAACCAACAAAATCTGCAACCGAGTCGGAATAATCCCATATCCTGTTACTGGCCAAGGTCACATACGCCTGTCCTGCAAAGCGGTTCCCCTTGTTAAAGGCGCAGGATTTGGTCATGGCCTTGGGCAAATCCTCAGGCGAGGCCACACCGCCGGGAAGGCAACACGACGCTGGATTGCGGCGTTTTCCGCAGCTACCGCCATAGGCGCGATTGCTGCCGACGGTCGATTCGGTGACATTCCCCGCCATATCCCGCATCCCCCACGGGCTCAGGTCTTTTGGGTGGACCGATATCGAGGTCAGGGCCTCTCCGGCTGGAAAAGTGTGTTTTTTTAGGGCCGACCGGTTCCCCAAGGGAAGGAACTGCCGTTGTGCCCGCGCGTGGCCAATTCCCATTCGACCTCGGTGGGAAAGCGTTTTTCCCCACGCACAATAGGTGCGGGCATCATGCTAGCTGACTCCGGTCAGCGGTTGGTCGGGCCGGTCAATATCCGGATCATCAGCAAAGGCTGCGGGACAGTGTCTCGTGGCGCGCACAAAGGCGGCCGGCATCTTGACCATATCGGTGGTGGCGGCGGTGGGGGGCCGTCGGCGTGCTACGCAGTGGAGATAGCGTTACCAGTAACGCAATCAGCCCGTGCAGAATATTTTCTGCCATAATGTGCTCTGCCAATTGGGGCCCCACATACTGGCGCGGGGCCCTCTCTAAAGATGCGCGTTCAGGCTGTTACGCGCCCGCCCCAGCCTGATAAAGGCGCGCCGTGAAAAACCCCCTCAGGGAGCCATTTTTCAGCCGTTTTGCCAAGGCCAGAACGGTGAGATCGATCAATGGCTCAATCAGGATCACGCTCATATAGGCCGCACCAAAGGTGGCAATCCGCAGGAGCGTCTCGACCGAAAGCCCCTGTCCCCATGCGACCCAGAAGGCGACCCAGCTAACCGTGACCGCCTGAAAGGTCAGCGACAGGCGCACAACCTGCCTGTAGGCAAGATCGGTATATGCGGTGCCAGATTTGATGACCCGGTCGGCAATCAGCTTGAGCGCCACGAGCGATCCGATCAGGGTGGTCACATTCATCCCGTATTGCGGCAGGTCGGATGGCACAAAGAACAGCCCCTGCAACAAGAGGCCCAGAACCAGCCCGATTGCCGTCGGCCCTGCGCCAAAGACCAGCAGCAGGGTCGAACCGAGGATCAGATGCACCTCGCTGACGCCAACAGGAATGTGCGGCAGCAGCTCGAAAAACGAAAATACCAACGCAGTGGTGGTCAGCGAGCGCCCAACCAAACGCCGAGCCCCCCCGTCATGGCGCAGGCTGTCCCAAGCCAGTTTCGCGGTCATGCCAAGGCTGCCCGCAGCGGTGACATAACCAAGCAACAGTTTGGCGCCTGTCACGACGCCTGGTTCAATATGCATGGGTTTTTTCCTTTCCAAATGCACCCAACGTGCCAAGTCTGGCGGGGCATGACCCCGCCATTGGTTTCCATATGATCAGGCAGGTTTCCTGACTGGTGATTTGACGTCGCATCCCGCCTTCCCGGATGGCTCCAGTGGCACATGGGCGCGGCTCGTCACCGACAGTTGCGTGGGCAGTCCGGCTGGGGCCTCCGTTTGGATTGGCCCGACCGAGTTCCCTGTTTCCCCTCTTGCGGCCTAGCCGGGTCGAGGACCTGATGGGCTGAGAGTAGCGAGCCGACCGGGGTCAATCAAGCCCATAACCTTTTGCCTGCGGCAATGGGTTCTGTTGACAGCCTGTCTCGCCCAGGTGTTCTGTACGCCGTGTCGGGCCACGATGAAATCCTCTTTTGATTGTATTTCGGGTGGCCGAATTAACCGGCCCGTATGATCGCAAGGAACACGCTTTTGAACCGCCAGCAACGACATCGCCTGATCATGCTGATGGTTCCGACTCTGGTCTGGATCCTAACCCAGATCGTGATGTCAGGCATGGGGTTTGACGGTCGTTTGGGTGGCGCGGCGATGGCCGCCAATCAGGCCGCGCCTCAGATCGTGATCTGCGCCCCAAGCGGCGTTCATACTCTCTCTTCTGGCCCCGAGAACAGGCCCGCACAGACCCATCATAAATGCCCGTGGTGCGCACAAAATGCCGGGATCGGGCCGGTTGGTGTTCTGGTTGCAACGCTGCCCCTGCCAAAGAACATCGTACTGACCAGCCTGTGGCCCGCCGGGCACAGCCTTTTGCCGCGCCATTTGACTGTCGCCAATTTTCAGGCCCGCGCGCCCCCATCCAGCAGCTTTATCGCCTGAGACAGGCAAAGCCGCCCGAGCCGCAAGCTCGACAGGGTGCCTGCCGCTGGGTTCTGCCGCCAAGATCCGCCATCACTGCGCCACATCTGCGGGCGGTGGAGATTGTTCCCCTCTTTTATTATGCCGCAATCGAGCCTTTCATGACCATGACACCCCGATCCGATCCCCTTTTGCGTCCCGAGCCTGTCGGCTGGGTCCGGGTTTTCCCGGTGCTGTTTTACGGCACAATTTTTCCCGCCGGCGCGGCGGTTTGGTGGCTGAGCCTTCACAACCCGGCGGCGCTGCCGTTTCTGGCGCCGTGGGATTTTGCCCCGCTGATGATCCTGACGACGGTGCTGACGCTCTGGTGGTATGGGCGTGGCCTGCTGCGCCTGATGCCCTGCTGTCATCCGCCGCGCTGGCAACAGGTCAGCTTTGTGCTGGGAATGCTGATCACGTATTTCGTCCTGCAAACCCGGTTTGAATACATGGCCGAGCACATGTTTTTTCTGAACCGCGCGCAGCATATTGTCCTGCACCATCTTGGGCCGATGCTGATCGTGCTGGGCTGGCCGTGGGAGGTCTTGCGCCTCGGGATGCCACCGCGGCTTGCGCGGCTGCTCTGGGGGCGCCCGGTGCATCGTATTCTGGCGCTTTTACGCCAGCCGGTTCTGGCCGCGACCCTGTTTGTCGGGCTGGTTGCGCTGTGGCTGATTCCGCCGGTTCATTTTCGCGCCATGATTAACCCCCTGTTCTATTCGATGATGAATTGGAGCATGGTGCTGGACGGTCTGGTGTTCTGGAGCATGGTGCTGGACCCGCGCCCAAAGGCCTTGGCCGGGGTCTCGGTCTTTACCCGGGCAATCAGCGCCATCCTGATTATTCCGCCGCAAATCCTGATCGGCGCGATGATCGTGTTTGCCCGCAGTGACCTTTACGATTTCTACCACTGGTGCGGGCGAATCTATCCCGGAATTTCCCCCATGACGGATCAGGCGCTGGGGGGGCTGATTATCTGGATCCCCAGCGCCATGAGCAGCATCATGGCGCTGCTTCTGGTGCTGAATTTCGCCCGCCAGAATGAACGCGGCCCGATGGCGTGCTGCGACTGAAACAATCCAACCCACAAAAAAGGAGAAAAAGTTGGAAAAAAGTATCAAAACGGTGCGCAAGATTAAAACGGCACTCGGGGGGCTGATGATCCTGACAACCGCGCTGAGCGGGATGTCCGCGCCGGTGCTGGCCGGGCAGGGCGGTCTTATCCTGTCCGATCCGATCCTGAGGGTGATCATCGTTTCGCGCCCGGCTGCCGGCTATTTCAGCCTGGAAAACACTGGTGCAACGACGCGGGTTCTGGTCGGTGCGGCCTCTCCCGTCTGCAAAAAGGCGATGCTGCACCAGAGCAAGATGATCAATGGCGTGATAAAAATGCTGCCAATCAACGAGCTGCCGATCAAACCGGGTGCGCGTCTGGAATTTGCGCCGGGCGGCTATCACGTTATGTGCATGCACCCCGAAAAGGACATCAAGAGCAAAACTTCGGTTCCGCTCACGCTGAAGTTCAGGAACGGAGACACGCTGACCGGCGACTTTACCGTCAAGGGAGCGCGCTAGCGCGGCGCAGCTCGGGGGCGACGCGGGTTCCGAATAATTCGATTGCGCGCATCACCTCGACATGGTCGATGATTCCGATCGCCATCTGGATCACAAAGCGGGAAAAGCCAAAGAGCTCATGCGCGGCCAGAATCTTGTCCACCATTTCGGCTGGAGAGCCCAAAAACAGGGCACCGCCGGGATCGGCAGAGGCGTTGAGCGCCGCGCGGGTCATGGGGGGCCAGCCGCGCTCGGCACCGATGCGGGTCATAACCTCCATCACCGGCGGCCCGAAGATGTCCAGTGCCTGCTGTCGGGTTTTGGCGACGAAACCATGCACATTCAGCGAGGTCGGCAGCGCCGCCACGTCATGTCCGGCCCGCGTCGCCGACTGCCGGTAGAGGTCGAAAAGCGGGGCAAACCGCGCCGGTTGCCCGCCGATGATCGCAAGGGCCAGCGGCAGCCCCAGTTCTGCCGCGCGGACCACCGAGGCCGGTGTGCCGCCGACCGCAACCCAGATCGGCAGGCGCTCTTGCACGGGGCGGGGATAAATGCCCCGGCGCGGCACCGTCGGGGTGTGCGGGGTTCCGGACCAGTCGAGGACCTCGCCCTCGCGGATGGCCAGAAGCATCTGCAACTTTTCGGCAAAAAGCGCGTCGTAATCGTCAAGATCATACCCAAACAACGGAAAGCTTTCGATGAACGAGCCGCGTCCGACCATGATTTCGGCGCGCCCCCCGGACAGGTTGTCGAGCGCGGCGAACTGCTCGTGAACGCGGACCGGGTCATCTGAACTCAGCACCGTGACGGCGCTGGACAGGCGTATCCGACTGGTCTGTGTGGCCGCTCCGGCCAACACGATGGCGGGGGCCGAAACGGCGTAATCGGGGCGGTGGTGTTCGCCCAGCCCGAACAGGTCCAACCCGACCTGATCGGCCAGCACGATCTCTTCGACAAGCTGGGCGATGCGCTCTTTGGGCGTGACGCTCAGCCCCGTTGCCTGCGAAGTACCAACATCGCCAAAGGTATAAAGCCCCAGTTCCATCGCCCGCGCCGTCATGCGGTTGTCGCTTTGCCCCCCGGGGCGTAGGCCGATTTGGTGGTCCGAACCCGGTTCGCAGTCAGCCACGAAACGATCAAAAGAACCCAGGTCACCGCCGACGGAGGCCAGCCCGGATCACCGACGTTGATATGGGCCGACGCCGCCAGAAGCAGATGCCAGAACATCGCACCATAGGCCCAGTCGGTGATCATCGCGTTCGGTCGCCACAGAATAACCACGGCGGCAATGATTTTCAGAATGGCCAGAGGCCAGACGATATAGCTGGGATAGTGCAGCAGGTTTTCATACATGCCCACGACCAGCTGATGCATGGAAATGTAAAAGACGCCACCGCCGAGATAGACCAGCGCCACCAGCCCCGTTGCAATCCAGTAAACCCATTTTGCCGTCTTGTCGTTCATCTCATTCCCTCCTTGGTGTTTTTGTGGGCGTGCTCAATGGCGCCGAGGCTCATCCCCGCCGGCGTCATTTCCGCCATGGTTTTGGTTAGAGTGTTAGATTGAAAAATAAAAGTAGGCACTTTTAAGTAACCGTCAGTGCGTCTGGACAAATGGTCGGGAGATGCTCATCACCAAAAGCCTAGGAACGCCAAAGGCATGACAAAGTTTTGACGATAAGGGTATTTTGTCCAAACGCAATGAATCGCGCCGCCAAAGAACTGCGACGGCTCAAGCGATTACCCCGGGTCAAGACCCCCGAAGGGGGGGGTTGCCAAGGCCGTGAAAACCCCGTAAAGCGCGCAACATAAATCCACAGGCGGGGTTTTGCGGATCTTCGGGAGAGACATCCCCGGGATTCCACCGGTTGGGCAAATGCTCTTCCCCCGCTGCGGCTAAACCGGAAAGGAAACACGACGATGGCTCTTCCTGAGTTCACGCTTCGTCAGCTGCTTGAAGCTGGCGTTCACTATGGCCACCAGACGCACCGCTGGAATCCCCGCATGGGGCCCTATATCTACGGCGCGCGCAATGGTATCCACATTCTCGATCTGACACAGACCGTACCACTGCTTGATCAGGCGCTGCAGGCAATCCGCGACACCGTCGCCAAGGGCGGGCGGATCCTGTTTGTTGCGACCAAACGTCAGGCGCAGCAGGCCGTGGCAGATGCCGCTGAGCGCAGCGCGCAATATTACATGAACCACCGCTGGCTGGGCGGCACGCTGACCAACTGGAACACCGTGTCGAAATCGATCCTGCGCCTGAAAAATATCGACGAAAAGCTGTCCGAGGGCGCTGAAGGCCTGACCAAAAAGGAACGCCTGGGTCTTGAGCGCGAGCAGGGCAAGCTGCAATCCTCGCTGGGCGGGATCCGGGAAATGGGCGGCGTGCCGGACCTGATCTTTGTCATCGACACCAACAAGGAATCTCTGGCCGTGGCCGAAGCGAACAAGCTGGGCATCCCGGTCGTGGCGGTGCTGGACAGCAACTCGAACCCCTCGGGTGTCGATTATCCGATTCCCGGCAATGACGATGCGGCCCGGGCGATTGCGCTTTATTGCGATCTGGCCGCGCGGGCGGCGCTGGACGGGATGACCGCGCAAATGGGTTCCGCTGGGGTCGATATCGGTGCACTGGAAGAGGCCCCCGTCGAAGCGGCCGTCGCCGAAGAGGCCGCGCCGAGCAGCGACGATGGCGCCGACAAGCCCGTCGAGGAAAAGGCCAAAGCCGAGGCCTGAGTTCCGGATCACGGACCGATATGACGGGGCAGGGGGCAACCTGCCCCGCTTGAGTTTGACAACACGAACCTCCAAAAGGAGAGACCAGATGGCGATTACAGCTAAAATGGTAAAAGAACTGCGCGACACTTCGGGCGTCGGCATGATGGACGCCAAGCGCGCGCTGACTGAAACCGACGGGGACATGGAGGCGGCCATTGACTGGCTGCGCACCAAGGGGCTGGCCAAGGCCGCCAAGAAATCTGGCCGGACCGCCGCCGAAGGGCTGGTTGCAGTGGCCTCGGAAAACGGCGTTGGCGTCGCGGTCGAGGTGAACTCGGAAACCGATTTCGTCGGCAAGAACGCCGAATTTCAGGGCATGGTCGGCGATATCGCCAAGGCGGCGCTGGGGGTTGACGATCTCGATGCGCTACTGGCCGCCGACATCAACGGCAAAAGCGTTGCCGACACCGTGACCGACAAGATCATTACCATCGGCGAGAACATGACGGTGCGCCGCATGGCCCGCCTGACCGGAGACTCAGTGGCCTCCTACACCCATAACGCGGTGGCGCCGGGTATGGGCAAGATCGGCGTTCTGGTTGCCCTGAGTGGCGAAGACAACGGCATCGGCCATCAGATCGCCATGCACGTCGCCGCCATCAACCCGTCGTCGCTGTCCGAAGACGATCTGGACCCCGCCCTTGTCGAGCGCGAGCGCCATGTTCTGACCGAGCAGGCCCGCGAATCCGGCAAGCCCGAAAATATCATCGAAAACATGATCAAGGGCCGCATGAAGAAATTCTATCAGGAGGTCACTCTTCTGAACCAGAAATTCGTCGTCAACCCCGACGTCACGGTGGCCCAAGCGGCCAAGGACGCGGGCGTGACCATCACCGGCTTTGTCCGTCTTGAGGTTGGTGAAGGGATCGAGAAAAAGAGCGAGGATTTCGCGGCGGAAGTTGCGAAAACCATGGGCGGCTGACACCCCGGGCTATGATCCGGGCCCATCCTGAGAAATAGAACCCGGTGCCTTGCGCGCCGGGTTTTTTTCGGGGGTTCCTTTTGGGTCAGGGTTGCCCGCGGGGTTGGCTGCTTCTGCCCAATGCCACAGGAAAACGGTGCCGACTTGCACCGACACCGTCTCCTGTCTGATATGCCTGAGTTTTGAAGAGGGAACCCCAAAACACGACTTTAGACAAAGGTACACCAAACGTTCAATTCGTCAGCTTCCAAACAGACCCTCCCTCCAGCCGGAATATGCTCGACCTTCGATCAACTCCTGTTCCTTGGCTGAAATTGCCACCACTCACGGAACATGGGCACATTCCCGCAAATTCCAGCGCCGGGAAAGTATGGATTTCCTTACCTTACGTTAATTCTTTTGCCATAAGTTGTGCCGAGTTGGCGATTTCATCGCCATCCACGCCCTCGAACACAAACAACTGATTCTGCATGGATGCTTTCATCACCGCTTGCGCCGTGGTGTCGGCATCAAGGGCCTTGCGCGCCAGTCGCAGGTGCTTTTCCACCGTGACCCGGGTCAGGCCCATGATTGTTGCGATGTCCTGCACGCTTTTGCCATCCGCCACCCATTGTAGAACTTCACGCTGCCGCTTGGTCAGGGTTTCGGTGTTTCGCACAAAAGGCAGGGTTGAAACCTTGAGGTTCATCAGCTTGTTGAGAATCACAATCTCGCGCCCGTTTCTGGCCCAGATGGCTTCGACATCATCCTGGCTCAGCCCCACCTCGGCGCAGAGGCCGATTCCGGCCTTGCGACGCAATGAGATATTTTGAAAACTTATTGAATATCCGGCGCTTACACCGTATTTCGCATTGAAATCCATGATCATGTTTTCTTTTTGGCTGCTTTCGCCCCGGGCCCGCCGGGCAACCGCCCAGGCCCAGCTACAGACGCCGGTATTGCGCGCCACCCATACCGTCATCGGCGCATCCTCATAGAGGCGGCGGCCAAAGAACTTGCTGAGATAATCCATGCTGTGATTGGTCAGGATCATCCAGTCGGACAGGTTGCCAAACTCGCCGTGGCTGCGAAACTGGTTGGCGCCGTAGAGCATCCGGTCAAACCCGTATTCCGCCATCTTTTGGCAGTGGATCTGCCAGACCTCCTCCAGCGTGTTGGCCGAAAGCACCGCCTCGGCATAGCACAGCCAATTGGTGCAGCTGGTGCCCTCCGACGCCTTCGCACAATGTAACGCACCATCAATCAACGCGTCTTCGACAGATCCCGTAAGATCTTCGGTCTTGTTCATGGTGTTTTCCCTGTCGAGCTAAGTCCATGAAACAAAATTCACCTCAAGTGTCCACAAAAAATATCGGAAAGGTCGCGTAATGGCTGCTTTTAGCCTCTAAATTGCAACGGTTTTCGCCCATTTCTCCGGCAGGGTTGCAGGCCAGAGGTAGGGGAGCGGCGAAAAAATTGGGTTTCCCCCGGGCGCGCGTCGCTTTACTGTTTCAGGACTGGCGATGGACAACGCGGAGGCCCCTGTCATGACAGCGCAGCGCACGGGCGGGCAGATTTTGGTAGAATGTCTGTTAAATCAAGGCGTTACAACGGCTTTTGGAGTCCCAGGTGAAAGTTATCTGGCGGTGCTCGACGCACTTTATGACGTCAGGAACCGCCTGCGCATGATTGTCACGCGCCATGAGGGCGGCGCGGCGTTCATGGCCGAGGCCCACGGCAAGTTGACCGGACAGCCCGGCATCTGCCTCGTGACCCGGGGGCCGGGGGCCTGTAATGCCGCAATCGGCGTTCATACAGCAATGCAGAATTCCACCCCTATGATCCTGTTCGTCGGCCAGATCGGCCGCGGAATGCGTCAGAGGGAAGCCTTTCAAGAAATTGATTATAAATCCTTTTTTGCCGATACTGCAAAATGGGTGACGGAAATCGACAGCGCCTCGCGCATCCCCGAAATCGTCGCCCGGGCGTTCAGTCTGGCGCGCTCGGGCCGGCCCGGTCCAGTGGTGGTTGCCCTGCCCGAAGACATGTTGCGTGAAACCAGCAATGCGCCCGCCTGCGGTCTGGTCCGCAGCGCCGAAGCCGCCCCGGCGCCTGAGTCGCTGGCGGCTGCCACAGCGCTGTTGCGCACCGCAGACCGCCCGCTGATGCTGGTCGGAGGTGGAGGTTGGAGTACCCTTGGGCGACGAAATCTGGCCCGGTTTCTGGCGCAGAACATGTTGCCCGCTGCGGTGGTCTTTCGCTCACAGGACCTGATTGACAGTGCGTCAGCCAGCTATGCGGGGGACGCCGGTGTGGGGATGTCGGCGGCGCTCAAACAGACCATCCGTGAGGCCGATCTGATCCTCGCCATCAACATCCGATTTGGCGAAAGCACGACTGATGGCTGGCGCCTGCTGGAGGTGCCCAGAATGGCTGCCCGTCTGATCCACAGCCACGCTTCGGACCTTGAGTTGGGCAAGATCTATCAACCGGATGTGGCCTTGCACGCCGGTCCCAATCAGATGATGACGGCGCTGGCCGATGCACCGGCGTTTGGCGACTGGAGTGACTGGCGTCAGCGCGCGCGACAGGGTTTTCTGTCGATGCAAAAGGCGGCGCAGGTTGGCGGTGCGGTGGATATGGTGGAGATCTCGCGTTGGCTGGACCGGCATTTGGCGCCGGATGCAATCGTGACCAACGGGGCCGGGAACTTTGCAATCTGGCCATCAAAATTCATCCGTTACGGGCAGGGGCGGCGGCTTTTGGCGCCGCAAAGTGGGGCGATGGGCGCCGGCCTGCCAGCGGCCATTGCCGCGCGCGCCCATGATCCGGCGCGACAGGTGGTCTGCTTTGCCGGCGATGGCGATTTCCAGATGACGCTGGCCGAAATGGGCACCGCGATGCAGGAGGGCTTGCAACCAATCGTGCTGCTCCTGAACAACGGAATGTATGGGACCATTCGCGCCCATCAGGAGCGGAACTATCCCGACCGGATCAGCGCCACTGAAATCGTCAATCCCGACTATCAGGCGCTGGGGCGGGCCTATGGGGTCTTTACCGCGCGGATCACGCGTACCGATGACTTTGCTGCAGCCTTTGAGGCCGCGGTCGATAACCCGCGCGGCGCACTGATCGAATTGATGATCGATGCCGAGGACATCACGCCCTTTGGCAGCCTTCGGTCTCTCAAGGGGCAGGCCAATTCCAACCTTAAGAGTGGTTGATACCAGTCTGTAAATTTGCAATTAAAGAAATTTTAACATAATATCTATTATGCGCCTTTTAGATCGTGAATTTGACCCGGTCCCGATTTTGACCTGAACGGTTGATCTGCTCTCTTTCCAGATCGTCCCGAAAACTCTAGGCTGCTTTCAAACCACAGCAATGGCGCTGGACCCAACACCACGGGCCAGAGCCGCCAAAAGGAGCTGACGATGGGATTTATTTGCACGCTGCCGCTGATTGGAACATTTTTTGCCGCCTGCCAGCCCGCCCTGCCCCTTGCCACCGGATATGTCGAGGGCGAATACGTGCTGATGGCGCCGGTGGAAATCGCCCAGATTGCGCGGATCACGGTGCGACGCGGCGATCATGTCGCGCGCGGACAGAATCTGGTGTTTCTGGAACGGCGGGACGCTGAAATTGCGCTGGCCGGGGCCAAGGCGGCGCTGGCGCAGGCCACAAGCAAGCTGGAAAACATCAGCCGTGGACGCCGCCCGCAAGAAATCGCGGTGATCGAGGCCAGCCTGGCCTCGGCCCGGTTTCAGGCGCGCGAGGCCAAACGCAATCTGGTCCGCCAAAAGGACCTGTTGGACCGCGGCATCGCCGCGCAGAGCAAATATGACGCGGCAAAGACCCGCTATGACGTGGCCGAGGCCCATGTCGGTGAGCTTGAGGCCAATCTGAAGGTCGCCCGCCTGCCCGCCCGTGCCGCCGAAATCAAGGCGGCGAGTGCGGCTGTCGATCAGGCCGGTGCCGCCGAAGAGCGCGCGGCCTGGCGGGTCTCCAAACGCACCTTGCGCGCGGACGCTCCGGCCACGGTGATCGATGTTATCCGCAATCCGGGCGAGGTCGCGGGCCCCGCCGCTCCGGTTCTGTCCCTGCTACCGGACGGGGCCATCAAGCTGCGCCTCTATATCGGCGAAACGCTGTTGGCAAAGCTGCATCTGGGCACCGTTCTGAGCGTCCATTGCGACGGTTGCGGCAGCGGTATGACGGCGAGCGTCAATTATATTTCGCCAAATCCGGAATTCACGCCGCCGGTGATCTACTCGTTGGAAAACCGCCAAAAACTGGTCTATCTGGTCGAGGCCCGTCCCGGCCCCGACGCCACCGCTCTGAAACCGGGGCAAATCGTCAATGTCGATCTACAGGCACTGATCAAATGAACGTGATCGAGGTCGAGGGGCTGGTCAAGAGATATGGCGACAAAACCGTGGTCGATCACGTGTCGATGTCGGTGGCGGCCGGTGAAATCGCCGGCTTTCTGGGGCCCAACGGCTCGGGCAAGACAACAACGATCCGGTTGATGTGCGGGCTGCTGACGCCGGATGCGGGGCACGGCTCGGTTCTGGGCCACGACCTGCGCCGCGAGCAGTTGAAGATCAAGCGCCAAGTTGGCTATATGACACAGAAATTCTCGTTTTACGAGGACCTGACGATCGAGGAAAACCTGCAATTCGTCGCCCGTCTCTACCGGTTGCGCCCGGTGCGAAAATTCGTCCGTGAGACCTTGGCCGATCTGGGGCTGACATCGCGGCGCAAGCAATTGGCCGGCAGCCTGTCAGGCGGCTGGAAACAGCGTCTGGCGCTAGCCGCCTGCATCATGCACCAACCGCGCCTGCTGCTGCTGGATGAGCCGACCGCCGGGGTCGATCCCAAGGCCCGGCGCGATTTCTGGGATGAGATCCACGCCCTTGCAGCCACCGGAATGACGGTTCTGATCTCGACCCATTACATGGACGAAGCCGAGCGTTGTGATCGCATCAATTATATATCCTATGGTAAATTACTGGTCAGCGGATCGGTTGACGAGGTGGTTGCCGGGGCCGGGTTGACGACATTCGTTCTGAAAACCGACAGGGTCGCGGCAGTCGAACGCGCCCTGTGCGCCCTTCCCGGGGTCGATCAGGTTTCGCCCTTTGGCAAGACCCTGCATCTGGTCGGGCGCGACGAGGCCGCCCTGCAGCGCGCGATCAAGACCGTTTCCGCCGATTTCGATCTGCAGGCAGCACCCGGACAGACCAGCCTCGAAGACGTGTTCATCCAGTTCATGTCCACCGCAGAGGACAACATGACATGAAACGATATGACCTTGGAAGTTTCTTTTCCTTCAGCCGTCTTTATGCGCTTTTGATCAAGGAAATCATACAGATGGGTCGGGATCGCATAACCTTTGCGATGATGCTGGGGGTGCCGCTGATGCAGCTTGTGCTATTTGGGTTTGCCATTAACAGCGACCCCAAGCAACTGCCGGCGGCGTTGGTCACCACCAGTCAGGACCATTACACGCGGGCGATGGTTGCGGCGCTGGAGCTAACCGGTTACTATCGCTTTAACCATATCGTGGACAGCGCCGCCGAGGGCGAGCGGCTGATCGAGAACGGCACCGTCTCGTTTGTCGTGACGATCCCCAGTGACTTTGCCCGCCGAATGATGCGCAAGGATCATCCGCAGATCCTGATCGAGGCCGATGCCACCGATCCCGCCGTGGCCTCAGGCGCGATCTCGACTCTGGGGACGGTGGCTGCCAATGCGCTGTTGCGCGAACAGGGGGCCGAGGCCGAGGCCGCCGCGCGCCAGAGCCAGCAGTTAGAGGTCGTCATTCACAAGCGATACAACCCCGAAGGGCTGACCCAGTATAATATCGTCCCCGGCCTGTTGGGGGTGATCCTGCAAATGACCATGGTGATGATGACCTCGATGGCCCTGACGCGCGAGGAAGAGCGGGGCACGATGGAAAACCTGTTGGCCCTGCCCGGCAGTCCGGTTGAGATCATGCTGGGGAAAATCCTGCCTTTTCTGATGGTTGGCGCTGTGCAGGTGGGGGTTGTCCTGCTGGCCGCGCGGATGCTGTTTCACGTCCCCTTTGTCGGCGATATGGGACTGCTTCTGAGCGGGATTCTGATTTTCGTGACGGCGCTGGTGCTGCTGGGATACACGTTCTCGACCATTGCCGACACGCAGATGCAGGCCATGCAGCTGACCTTTTTCTATTTTCTGCCGTCGCTCTTGCTGTCGGGGTTCATGTTTCCGTTTCGTGGTATGCCGGTCTGGGCGCAATATATCGGCGAGACCTTTCCCCTGACCCATTTCCTGCGCGTCGTGCGGGCGGTGATGCTGAAGGGGGCCTCCTATGAGGCGGTCAGTCGGCCGATGGCGGCGCTGATGCTGTTTGCCATCCTGTTTGCGTTTCTGGCCTTGCTGCGCTTTCGCCGGACGTTGGACTGAGTGCGCCGCCGCCCCTACCCCAGCGCATAGCCAGCGCCGCGGACCGTGCGGATCAGGTCGTCCCCGCCGGCGGCCTTTAGAACCTTGCGCAGACGTCCGACGTGAACATCAACGGTGCGGGTCTCGACATAAACGTCCCGCTCCCAGACCTTGTCGAGCAGGTGTTCGCGGCTCCAGACCCGCCCGGGACGCTCCAGAAAGACCAGCAGCAGGCGAAATTCGGTCGGCCCCAAATGCAAGGGCGTGTCGTTCAGGGTCACCCGATGCTGTTCGGTGTCCACGGCCAACCCGCCATAGCTGAGGATCTGTCCGGCCACGGCCTTGCGCTGGCGTCGCAGAGCCGCCTTCACCCGGGCCATAAGTTCGGCAATCGCATAGGGTTTGACCACGTAATCATCGGCACCGGTGTCAAGGCCGCGCACCCGGTCCCCCTCTTCGGAGCGCGCCGAGAGCATGATGATGGGAATATCGCGGGTTACGCTCTGCTGCTTTAGTTGCCGACAGACCTCGATCCCCGAGACCTCAGGCAGCATCCAGTCGAGGATGACCAGATCGGGGGCGTCTTCGCGGACCAAGAGCAACGCCTCGCGGCCGGTGGCGGCAATACGCGCGTCATAGCCCGCGGCGGTCAGGTTATAGGCCAGGACCTGCTGTTGGGCGGGCTCATCCTCAACCACCAGAACCAGCGGCGCATCGGCGCGGGCGGCCATACTCAGCTGTCCTTTGGCGCGTCGGGGGCCGGGGCCAGCCCGTCGCCGGTTTCCGTATAGGGCGTGTTGTCCCCCTTGGGGCGGTCCTCTTCGGGCAGGCTGCCGGTCACGGTGTAGATGACCTGTTCGGCAATACCGGTAATATGATCGCCGATACGTTCGATATTCTTGGCCACGAACAGCAGGTGCATGCAGGCGGTGATGGCCCGGGGGTCCTCCATCATATGGGTCAGCAGCTCGCGAAACAGGCCGTTATACATCAGGTCTACGTCCTCGTCGCGCTGGCGCACATCCTCGGCCAGCACCGCGTCCCCTTTCATGTAGGCATCCAGCGCATCGCGCAGCATGTCGCCGGTGGCGCGGCTCATCCGCCGGATGGTGCCGCTGGACGAGCCCACCGGTTGGGCATGCGAGATTGCCGCCGCCCGCTTGGCATTGTTCTTGGCGTAATCGCCAATCCGCTCCAGATTGCCGGCGATTTTCAGCACCGTGACCACGGTGCGCAGATCCTGAGCGATGGGCTGACGCAGAGCCAGCACCCGCACCACCTCCTGATCGACCTCCAGTTCCAGCGCATCAATGCGCTTGTCGGCAATGATCACCGCCTGCGCGCGCTCGTTGTCCCGTTGCCTGAGGGCGTCGGCTGAATCGCTGATCTGGCTTTCCGCAAGCCCCCCCATTTCCAGAATAAGATTTTGAATTCGCTCCAGATCCGCGTCGAATGCGGACATGATATGGGCGCTGTCGGTCATCCTGTCTCTTTCCTGTTCGGCCGATCTGTCCGGCGTTACATGTTTGTGTTGCATGTTTATAAGGCGGAGCCGGGCGACGTTAAAGGCCGCGCACGCTTGGCGCGCCGGATTCACCGGTCCACACACAGCCGCGCCCTGCCCTTAAAGGACGCCTACGACAGGTCTGTGACAGTCCTGTAAAGGTTCTGTGACAAATTCGGACGCCGGATATTGCCCGCGCCTTTGGGGCGCAGGCCCCCTCACGCAGGCTCACGTTGCGGTGAATTTACTCTATCTTTTCCTTGTTCTTGCGTCGCCAAAGCCCCATCCTGACAGAGGTGCAACGCCGCGCAGGCAACAAAAGGACGGGCAGATTATGGGACAGAAGATCACTTTCAAAGGCCATTCGGGCGAGATGCTGGCGGCGCGTTTCGATGCACCGGAGGGGCCGGTTCTGGCGACCGCCATCTTTGCCCATTGTTTTACCTGCTCCAAGGATATTCCCGCCGCGCGGCGGATTTCACAACGTCTGGCAGCGATGGGAATCGGGGTTCTGAGGTTCGACTTTACCGGACTGGGCCATTCCGATGGCGAGTTTGCCAACACCGGATTTTCCAGCAATGTCGCCGATTTGCTGGCGGCCGCGGCCTATCTGCGTGAAACCGGTCAGGCGCCGGGGTTGCTGATCGGCCATTCTCTGGGTGGCGCCGCGGTTCTGAAGGCCGCCCCCGAAATCCCCGAGGTCAAGGCGGTTGCGACCCTTGGCGCGCCCCACGATCCGGCCCATGTGATCGAGAATTTCGGTGCCTCGCTGGCCGAGATCGAGGCCAATGGAGAGGCCGAAGTCTGCTTGGCCAACCGCCCGTTTACTATCCGTAAATCCTTTCTGGAGGATGTCTCGGAAAGCCAACTTGACCCGGCGCTGAAGGCGATGAAGGCCGCCCTTCTGATCATGCACGCGCCTCTTGACATGACCGTCGGCATCGACAACGCCGCCGAGATATTCGTTGCCGCACATCACCCCAAAAGCTTTGTGACGCTGGACGGGGCGGACCATCTGATCACCCGGGCTCGGGATGCGGAATATGCCGCCGATGTCATCGCAACCTGGGCGGCGCGCTATCTGGACCTGCACCGGCCAGCCCCTCCCGCGGGGGCCCCCGAAGGCGTCGTGCGGGTAACCGAGGCCGACCCAGACGGGTTCTTGCAGGACGTCAATTCAGGCCCCGACCATCACGCGCTGGCGGATGAACCCGTCGCCTATGGCGGCACCAACCGGGGCATGTCGCCCTATCAGTATCTTGCCGCCGGTCTGGGGGCCTGCACGTCGATGACCATCCGCATGTATGCCCGGCGCAAGAAATGGCCGCTGCAGGCGGTCCATGTGGACGTGACCCATGACAAGATCCACGCCGAGGATTGCGAAAGCTGCGAGGGGGCGGCCAGCAAGGTCGATCAGTTCGTCCGCGTCATCCACCTGAGCGGCCCGCTGGATGCCGATCAACGGGCGCGGTTGCTGGCGATTGCCGACAAATGCCCGGTCCACCGCACGCTAAAAAGCGTCAGCGACATCAAGACCACACTGGCCGACGAGCCGGCGCTGGCGCAGGCCTGAGCCGAACGGTTCGGGGCACCCTGCGCCTGCCCGCTCAGACGCGGGTGGCGATGGCAGGGCGTCAGCCGGGGGGCGGGGCGTCAGCCGGGCGTTCTACCAAACCGTGTAATCGGCGTCGCGGCCGGGGCTTTAGGCGGCCTCCATCCCGTCGTCGCCCTCTTCGGCCTGCTGGCGCTGCCACATCTGGGCATAGCGCCCATCGCTGGCCAGCAACTGCTCATGTGTGCCGGTCTCGGTGATCCGGCCGGCCTCCAGCACCACGATCAGATCGCTGTCCACAACCGTCGAAAGGCGGTGGGCAATGGTCATCACCGTGCGCCCCTTGGCCATCATCCGCAGGCTGTCCTGAATGTCGCGCTCGGTCTCGGTGTCCAGCGCCGAGGTCGCCTCGTCCAGCAACAGGATTGGCGGGTTCTTCAGCAGCGTGCGGGCAATACCGACGCGCTGTTTTTCGCCACCCGACAGTTTCAGCCCCCGCTCACCCACCGTAGTGTCATAGCCGTCGGGCAACCCCATGACAAAGTCGTGAATACGGGCCGCCTTGGCCGCGGCAATCATCTCATCATGGCTGGCGTCGCTGCGCCCGTAAAGGATGTTATAGCCGATCGTGTCGTTGAACAGAACCGTATCCTGAGGCACGATCCCGATCGCCTCATGCAGGCTGGCCTGAGTCACGTCGCGCACGTCCTGCCCATCGATCCGCAAAGCCCCGGCGTTGACGTCATAAAACCGGAACAACAGCCGACCAAGGGTGGATTTGCCGCTGCCGGACGGACCGACCACCGCCACGGTCTGACCGCCCCTTATGGTCAGGTTGAAATCATGCAGAATGGCGCGTTCGGTGTCATAGCTGAAATCAACGTGGTCGAAACGGACCTCGCCCTTATCAATGTGCAAGGGCCCGGCCCCGGGCTTGTCGGTGACTTCGGCCGGTTGCTCAAGAAGGTCGAACATATCGCCCATATCCACCAACGACTGGCGGATCTCGCGGTAGACGGTGCCCAGAAAATTCAGCGGCAGCGTGATCTGCACCATATAGGCGTTGACCATGACGAAATCGCCGACCGTCAGGTCGCCGCGCTGCACCCCCATGGCGGCCAGCACCATCACCCCCACCAGACCCGAGGTGATCAGGATCGACTGGCCGAAATTCAGGAACGCCAGCGAATATGAGGTTTTGAGCGCCATCGCCTCGTATTGGCGCATCGAATCATCATAGCGCGCCGCCTCGCGCGCCTCGGCATTGAAATATTTCACGGTTTCGAAATTCAGCAGGCTGTCTATGGCCTTCTGGTTGGCGTTGGTGTCCTGCCGGTTCATCTCGCGCCTGATCCCGACGCGCCATTCAGTGACGCGAAAGGTGAACATGATGTAAAGCGCAATGGTGACGACGACGATGGCCAGATACCAGACGTCAAAGACGGTGTAGAGGATGATCGCGACGAACAACAGTTCCAGAACCAGCGGCCCCATCGAGAACAGCAAAAAGCGCAGCAGGAATTCCACCCCCTTGACCCCGCGCTCGATGATCCGCGACAGGCCGCCGGTCTTGCGCCCGATGTGATAGCGCAGGCTGAGGGCGTGCATGTGCTGAAAGGTCTCCAGCGCCAGACGGCGCAGCGCCCGTTGTCCGACTCGCGCAAAAACCGCGTCACGCAATTGCTGAAAGCCTACTGTCATCAGCCGCGCCATGCCATAGGCGACGGTCAGCCCCACCGCCCCCGCGGTCATCAGAAAGACGGTCTGATCCGAGCCCCCCGCCGGGGCCAGCGCATCCACCGCCGCCTTGTAAAAGAACGGGGTTGCCACCGAGATGACCTTGGAGAGCGCCAGAAACGACAGCGCGATCACCACCCGCCACTTGACCCACCCATAGCCCGGCTGGGCCGGCCACAGATAGGGAATCACCTTGCGAATCGTGCGCAGGCCGCTTTGTTTTTCGCTGCGCCCGGACGGTGCGTCCTCAAATGTCGTATGTCTGGATCTCATATGTCTTGCCATTCCCGCCTCCTGAGGGCCTTAGATAAACAGCCCTGATACGAATAACCAGAGGCGCTGTGGTTGAACATGGCAGGACGCATGAAAAACCGCTTGGGGTGGGCCCGAAAATGAGTCACGTTTAACGCGCGGACAAGCCTCCGGATGATCCGCCGCAAGGAAGAGAGATCTCGACGATGACAGCGCTGAATATTACCGTGATCGGAGCCGGAATCGTCGGGGTCTCGGCGGCGATCTGGCTCAGGCGGGCAGGCCATGCGGTAACCCTGATCGAGCGCGGTGAGCCGGGCATGGGCGCGTCTTTTGGCAATGGTGGAATTCTGGCACGCGCGGCCATCGTGCCGGTGACCGAGCCGGGGCTGTTGAAAAAGGCGCCGCGCTATCTGCTGGACCCGAATTTTCCGCTGTTTCTGCGCCCCTCCTATTTGCCGCGCCTGTTGCCGTGGCTGCTCAGCCATATCAGCCACGCCACCGACGCCGAGACCCGGCGGATCACGCGCGCTCTGGCCAGCCTGATCGGCGACAGCGTCGAGCAGCACCACGCCCTCAGTGATGGCACCCCGGCGGCGCGCTATCTAGTGGACAGTGACTATAATTTCGCCTACCGCGACCGGGCAGCATTTGACGCCGACGGCTACAGCTGGATGCTGCGGCAAGAGTTCGGCTTTACGCCCGAACTGATCGAAGGCGCCGCCGTGCGCGAGGTTGAGCCGATCCTCTCGCCCACCTACAGTCTGTTGGCCATCAACCGCGCCCACGGCTATATCCTGAACCCCGGCGATTACGTCGCCACCCTGACCCGGGTCTTTCGCGAGATGGGCGGACACTATATGCAGGCCAGTCTGCAGGAGTTCGCCCTGACCGGCGGGCACCTGTCGGCGGTTTTGACCGATCAGGGGCAGATCACCTGCGATCGCGCCGTGCTGGCTTGTGGCATCTGGTCTAAACCGCTGCTGCGCAGCTTGGGACTGTCGGTGCCGCTTGAGGCCGAGCGGGGCTATCACATCACCATCCCGGCGCCCAACATCACGCCGAGAAATCCGATGATGATCGCCGACGGAAAATTCGTCGTCACGCCGATGGAGTGCGGTCTGCGCTGCGCGGGAATCGTTGAATTCGGCGGTCTTACCCCAAAACTGTCCCGCGCGCCGCTGTCGTTTCTGCGCCGTGCGATCCGGGCCAGCCTGCCATCGCTTGAGATCAGCGACCCGACCGAATGGCTGGGGTATCGGCCCACCACCCCCGACAGCCTGCCCCTGATTGGCGAGGTCGCCGGCAGCGGCGTCTTTGCCGCCTTTGGCCACCAGCATATCGGCCTGACCGGCGGCCCCCGAACCGGGCGGATGATCGCCGAGATGATCTCGGGGCGCGCAAGCGATATCGATATCCGCCCCTTTGCCCCGGCGCGCTTTGGCTGACCCTCAAACCACAGGCCCGCGCCCCAACAGGAAAGGCGCGAACCACAAGGCCTTGGTTTTACGATCTATTTCGCCTGAATCTTGCCTCCGGCCAACCCCTTCAGGATCGGACAATCCGGGCGGTGGTCGCCGGCGCAGGCCTCGATCAGGTCGCTGAGGGTTGCGCGCATCGCCTTCAGCTCGGCCAGCTTTTCGTCGATCCGGTTCAGGTGCTGACGGGCGATCTTTTTCACGTCAGCGCTGGCTCGCTCCTGATCTTCGTAAAGCGCCATCAACGCCCGGCACTCGGCAATCGAGAACCCCAGCGAGCGCGCCCGCCCCAGAAAGGTCAGCTTGTGCAGATCACTTTCGCGAAAGGCGCGATAGCCGTTGCTGTCCCTGAGGGGCTTGATCAGGTCAATATCCTCGTAATAGCGGATGGTTTTTGCCGGCAGGCCGGATTGGCGCGCAACGTCACCGATATTCATGATGCACTCTCCTCACTGGTGATGGGTTTGAACCTTCTGAGGCGCAGCGCGTTGGTCAACACAAAGACCGAGGACAGCCCCATCGCCCCCGCCGCGATCATCGGCGAAAGAAGCAGCCCGAAGGCCGGATAGAGAACCCCGGCCGCAACCGGGATCAGGATGGTGTTGTAGCCAAACGCCCAGAACAGGTTCTGCTTGATGTTGCGCATGACCGCCCGGGACAGGTCGATGGCCCGCGAGACCCCGGTCAATTCACCCGACATCAGCACGATATCAGCGCTGTCAATGGCCACATCGGTGCCGGTGCCAATGGCAATCCCCACATCGGCAGTGGCCAGCGCCGGGGCGTCATTGATGCCGTCGCCGACAAAGGCAATCGGCCCGAACGTGTCGCGCAGGGCCTCCAGCGCGGCAACCTTGCCCTCGGGCAGGACCTCGGCCTTGACCTCGTCGATGCCCAGATTCCGGGCAACCGCCGCCGCCGTCACCGCGTTGTCTCCGGTCAACATCGCCACCGTCAGCCCCATCTTTCTAAAGGCGCGGATGGCCTCGGGTGTCGTGTCCTTGATCCGGTCGGCGACCGCCAGAACCGCGGCCAGCTCGCCGTCAATGGCAACGTAAAGCGGCGTTTTGCCCTCCTGCGCCAGAGCCGCGCCCGCCTCGGCCAGAGGGTCGAGGCTGATCCCCAGCTTGGTCATATAGCGGTCGGCGCCGACCATATAGGCGTGCTCGCCCAGCGTGGCGCTGACCCCAAAGCCGGGCACCGCCTGAAAATTCTCGATCTCGGGCAGCTCCAGATTGCGCGCTTTTGCGCCTTTTATCACCGCTTCGGCGATCGGATGCTCCGAGCGCGCCTCCAGCGCTGCAACCCCGGCCAGCACCTGATCGGTGTCAAAGCCGTCCACGGTCTGGAAATCGGTCAACTCGGGCTTGCCCTCGGTCAGGGTGCCGGTCTTGTCCAGCGCCACCACCTTGACGTCATTCAGGGTCTGCAGGGCGTCGCCCTTGCGAAACAGAACGCCCATTTCCGCCCCCCGTCCAGTACCCACCATGATCGAGGTCGGCGTCGCCAGACCCATCGCGCAGGGGCAGGCGATGATCAGAACTGCGACCCCGGCAACCAGCGCAAAGGTCAGGTTGGGGCCAAAGATCAGCCAGACGATGACGCTCAGCGTTGCTGCACTCAGGACCGCGGGCACGAAATAGGCGACGACCTTGTCCACCAGCGCCTGAATCGGCAGCTTGGCGCCCTGTGCGTCCTCGACCATGCGGATGATATTGGCCAGCACCGTATCCGCGCCAACCCTTGTAGCCCGGTATTTCAATGCACCGGTCTTATTGATCGTGCCGCCGGTCACCGTGTCGCCAGGTTTTTTCTCGACCGGCAGCGGCTCACCCGTGATCATCGATTCGTCGATATTCGAGCGGCCCTCGATGATCTCGCCGTCCACCGCCACACTTTCGCCCGGGCGCAGGTGCAGAATGTCTCCGACCCGGATATCCTCAATCGCAACATCACGCACCTCGCCATCCCTTTCCACCCGCGCCGTTTTCGGGGTCAGGCCGACGAGATGGCGAATGGCCGCGCCGGTGCGCCCCTTGGCGCGGGCTTCAAGGGTGCGGCCGAACAGGATCAGGGTCACAATGACCGCGGCCGCCTCGAAATAGACCCCGCGTGAGCCCTCGGGGATCAGCGACGGGAAAAACACCACAACCGACGAGAAGATCCATGCCGCCGATGTGCCGAGCGCCACCAGCGAGTTCATGTCCGGCTCCAGATGGAACAGCGCCGGATAGCCCTTGGTGAAAAAACTGCGCCCCGGAACCGCCAGAACGACCGTGGTCAGGGCGAACTGGATCATCCAACTGGTCTGAATGCCGATGGAATTGGCGATCAGCGCGTGTAGCGATGGCACCAGATCCGAGCCCATCGCCAGCAGCAGGACCGGCAGCGTCAAAACGGCGGCAAACGTGGTGCGTCTTTTCAACGAGATGATTTCGGCATCCCGGCGCGCGTCGCGTTTCGAGCTGTCCTCTTCCTTGGCGACATTGGCCTTGTAGCCCGCCCTGGTAACGACCTCGGCCAGCGCTTCGGCAGTGGTCTGCCCGCTTTCAAAGCGAACCAGCGCACTTTCCGCGGCCAGATTGACGGCGGCATCACGCACGCCAGGGGTGGCCTTTAGCGCCTTTTCGACCCGTCCAACGCACGAAGCGCAGGTCATGCCCTCGATGCTCAGCTTGGCCTCCTCTTCGACGGTCTTGTAGCCCGCCGAGGTGATCGCCTCGGCAATGGCCTCGGGGCTGACGTCGGGGGCGAACTCGACATTGGCAGTCTCCGTGGCCAGATTGACCGCCGCGGATTTGACCCCCGGCACCTTTTCGATTGCCTTTTGCACACGGATGACACACGACGCGCAGGTCATGCCCTCAACCTGAAAGCGGGCGTGTTGTTCTGATTGATCCAAAGCCATGATATTCGTCCTGAAACTGTTGCTCTGGAGCCTATATGGGCGTTCCGGTTACTGGAAGGTCAAGAGGGTTTATTCAAGAATTCGTGTTACTGCCTTTTGATATAATTTTTGATATTTGTAACATTTCTCTTGCGCGACCCGCGCCCGCCGCATATTATCGACCAAGCGGTCAGTTAATTTCCGCAAACCCTGAACTCCCGGATCGCCGCCCGGCCCCCGCCCGGCACCTGCGCCCGGGACCGCAGGCAGGAGGACAGGAATGTATGCGCAAATGGTGAAAACCGCCGGCCACGGCATCAAGCCCCGCGACCGGATGACCCCGCAAGAGCGCGCCTTTCAGGACCGCATCGACGCTGGCGAAAAGATCGAGCCAAAGGACTGGATGCCCGACGAATACCGCGCCACCCTGATTCGGCAAATCGGTCAGCACGCCCACAGCGAGATCGTCGGCCAACTGCCCGAGGGCAACTGGATCACCCGCGCGCCAACGTTGGAGCGCAAGGCCATCCTGCTGGCCAAGGTGCAGGATGAGGCGGGCCACGGCCTCTACCTCTATTCGGCCTGCGAGACCCTTGGCGTCAGCCGCGACGAATTGATCGCCATGCTGCACGCGGGGAAAATGAAATATTCCTCGATCTTCAATTACCCCACCCTCAACTGGGCCGATATCGGCGCCGTCGGCTGGCTGGTGGACGGCGCTGCGATCATGAATCAGGTGCAGTTGCAGAAAACATCCTATGGGCCCTACGCCCGCGCCATGGTCCGGATCTGCAAAGAGGAAAGTTTCCACCAGCGGCAGGGCTTTTCCATCATGATGAAAATGGCCGCCGGCACGCCGGCGCAAAAACGCATGGCGCAGGATGCGCTGAACCGCCTGTGGTTTCCCTCGCTGATGATGTTCGGCCCGCCAGACAAGGACTCGGCCCACACGGCGCAATCGATGGCGTGGAAAATCAAGATCAACACCAATGACGAGCTGCGCCAGCGTTTCGTCGATCAGACGGTGCCGCAAATCGACTATCTCGGGCTGGAACGCCCCGATCCCGACCTGAAATGGAACCCTGACAAGGCCGATGGCAAGGGCGGCTTTGATTACTCCGACCCCGACTGGGCCGAGTTTTTCGCCGTCCTCAAGGGCAACGGCCCCTGCAACACGGACCGCATGAAGGCCCGGGTTGACGCATGGGAACAGGGCGCCTGGGTCCGCGACGGGCTGAGCGCCCACGCCGCCAAACGCGCCGCCAGATCGGCCCAACAAACCGCCGCCCAATGATTCCGCCCTTATAAAGGAGTATGAAGATGTCCAGCGAATGGCCTCTGTTTGAGGTTTTCATCCGCGGCCAACACGGCCTTAGCCACCGCCATGTCGGCAGCCTGCACGCCCCGGACGCCGAAATGGCGCTGAAGAACGCCCGCGACGTTTACACCCGCCGCAACGAGGGGGTCTCGATCTGGGTGGTCGAATCGGCGCGAATCACGGCCTCATCCCCCGGCGACAAAGGCCCGCTCTATGCCCCCAGCGAAAGCAAGATTTACCGCCACCCGACGTTTTACGACATCCCGGACGACGTGGAGGCGATGTGATGGAAAAAAACGCGGCGCTGTTTCAGTTCCTCTGCCGGATGGGGGACAACACCCTTGTTCTGGGCCACCGGGTCAGCGAATGGTGCGGCCACGCGCCGGTCATCGAAGAGGATATCGCGCTGGCCAACACGGCGCTGGACTTGTTGGGGCAGACCCAACTGTGGCTGGAGCTGGCCGGCACCGTCGAGGGCAAGGGGCGCAGCGCCGACGATCTGGCCTTTTTGCGCGACGTCTGGGATTTTCGCAACCTTCTGCTGGTCGAGCGCCCCAACGGCGATTTCGGCCACACCCTGCTGCGTCAATTCCTGTTTGATGCGTGGCAGAACATCATACTGGCGCGCCTGACAGAGTCCCGCGACCAGCGCATTGCAGAGATCGCCGAAAAGGCCGCCAAGGAGGCAGCCTATCACGTCGAACGCTCATCGGGCACCGTCATCGGCCTTGGCGACGGCACCGACGAAAGCCACCGGCGCATGCAGGCGGCGCTGGATCGGCTCTGGCCCTACGTCGGCGAAATGTTCTGTGGCGATGCCGCGGACCAGACCTTGGCAGCCGCCGGGATCGCGCCGCGCCCCGAGGATTTGCGCAGCGCGTGGGACGCGCACGTAAATGCCGTTCTTGATGCTGCCACTCTTGCCCGGCCCGACAGCGATTTTGCCCACAAAGGCGGGCGCGACGGCACCCATACCGAACATCTCGGCTATATCCTTGCCGACATGCAGTTCTTGCAACGCGCCTATCCCGGAGCCGCGTGGTGAGCCTCGCACCCCCCTCCCCCGCCAAGATCTGGGGCTGGCTCGACACCATCCCGGACCCGGAAATCCCGGTCATCTCGCTGGTCGATCTGGGCGTCATCCGCGCTGTCGAATGGCAGCAGGAAACGCTTGTGATCACAATTACGCCGACCTATTCCGGCTGTCCTGCGACGGCAATCATCAATCGGGATATCGAGACGACATTGCGCCAAAAAGGCATTGAAAATCTGCGCCTTATACGGCGTCTTTCACCTGCATGGAGCACCGATTTCCTGTCTGAAAAAGGCCGTGCCGCATTGCAGCGCTACGGGATCGCCCCGCCCCACACCGCCGCCGGTCCCAAATCCTGCCCCCGCTGTGGCAGCGAAAATCTGGAAAAGACCAGTCAATTCGGCTCGACCCCCTGCAAGGCACTCTGGCGCTGCAGGGATTGTCTGGAACCCTTCGACTATTTCAAATGTATCTAGGAAAATTCCCATGGCGCGCTTTCACGATCTGACCGTCACCGAGATCCGCAAGACCATCCGCGATGCGGTTGTGATCACATTGGCTCCGGACCCCGCTGCGGCGGCCCTGTTCGATTTCATTCCCGGTCAATACCTGACCTTCCGGCGCCAGTTTGACGGGGTTGAACTGCGCCGCTCCTATTCGATCTGCGCCGGGCATGACGATGGCCTGCTGCAAGTCGCGATCAAGCGCGTCGCGGGCGGGACATTTTCTACCTGGGCCAACACCGAATTGCGGGTTGGCGACAAATTGCAGGCCATGCCCCCTATGGGCAATTTTCACACGCCACTGCAGGCCGACGCGGACAAATCCTATCTGGCCTTTGCCGGCGGATCAGGGATCACGCCGGTGCTGTCGATCCTGAAAACGACCCTCGCGCGCGAGAAAAAATCGCGCTTTACTCTGGTTTATGCCAACAAGACGATCAACTCGATCATGTTCCGTGAAGAGCTGGAGGATCTGAAAAATATCTATCTCGGCCGCCTCAGCGTCATTCATATTCTTGAAACCGATACGCAGGAAATCGACCTTTTCACCGGCCTTGTCACACCGGAAAAATGCAATGAATTATTCAGGTTATGGATTGATGTTGATACCGTTGATACGGCCTTTATCTGTGGCCCCGAACCGATGATGCTGGGCATTGCAAAGGCGCTTGGCGCGCACGGACTTAGCAAGTCGCAAATCAAGTTCGAGCTGTTTTCAAGCGGTCAACCGGGGCGCGTCCAACGGACCACCGAGGACATCCCGCGACCCCGCGATCCCGCCCTGCAAAAGACCGAGGCGGTGGTAACGCTCGATGGCACTGAGCGCCGATTTTCAATGCCGCAAAACGGCCAAACCGTGTTGGAGGCGGCCATCGAAAATCATATGGATGCGCCTTTTTCCTGCCGCGCCGGGGTCTGTTCAACCTGTCGGGCCAAGGTCCTGGAGGGTGAGGTCGAAATGCGCGCCAACCATGCGCTCGAGGATTACGAGGTCGCCGAAGGCTATGTCCTGACCTGCCAGTGCGTTCCGATCGGCGCGCGCCTAGTGGTGGATTACGACCAGTAAGGGCAATAAGGGGCACCTGCACCGATGCGCGGCAACCGGTTGAAAGAGAGGGCTGAATGACGCCAGATCCTGCCACGCCCTGCACAGCGGACGCTTATGATCGGGCGATTTCCTGTCTTAGCCGGGGCAAGGATCTGGTTTTGTGGTCGGTAATTGTCTCAACCCTTGGGGAATTGACGCAATCTCCGCAGGATGTGATCACAAATCGACTGCTCAGCGATCTGACCCGCCGCATGGGGCTGAAACCCGAGGCCCTGCGCGTGGCGCTTTACCGTCTGCGCCGCGATGGCTGGATCGACAGCGTGAAAACCGGGCGCACGGTAGCGCATCGCCTCAGCCCGCGCGGCGCCGCGGAAACCGAGCGGGCGCGGCAGCGGATTTATGCCCGCACGGGTCCCGAAAGCGATGGCTTTACCCTCGCCGTTTTTCAACGCGGAGGCTCCGGCGGGGAAATCGCTGTTTCAGACCCCGTTTCAAATCGGCTGGCGAAACCGGCTGCATTCAAGCACGCTGCCGCCAAACCGCGAGAGGGTTGGGTCACGCTGGCGCCCGGAGTCCTCATGGCCGCCGGTGAACCTCCGGAGGGCGACCGGCACGACGCTTTGCTGATCCGGGGGACCATCTCGGAAATCCCGGACTGGGTGCGTGCGCGCCTGACCTCCCCGACCCGCGCGCGCGCCTTTCAGGATCTCGAGCAACGCCTGTCAAAGATTGCCGCAATCCTGGCCGACGCCCCGGCACCACCGGCGCTGAAACGCGCCTGCCTGCGCATCCTGATCGTGCACCACTGGCGCCGCCTTTTGCTGCGTGGCCCCAACCTGCCCGATCGTTTTTTCCCGGTAGACTGGCCGGGAATAAACTGTCGTGTGCGGGTTTCAGATCTGCTTGCAAACATCCCGCGGCCTGGCCTGCAAGAGCTGAACGAGGCGGACTGAGCCCTGCGTTGGCCTTGCCGTGCCCCCTTTTGCGGGGCGAACTTTTTGGCGGATCCGAAAAAATCGACCTGCGACAGGATCGGGCCTTGGCATTGATGTAAATCAAGTGCAATATCGCACCAGTCATCCTATCATCCAGATTACGACGGGACAAAATCATGCGAACACTGCCTGATAAAATTTCTGATATCGACTTGCCAACCGGACATTTTCATGTGGACGAGGGAGGTTACCTGACAGACCCCGCCGACTGGAACGAGGGCTTTGCCGCCTATTGCGCCAACCTTGAAGGGCTGGAGATGACGGATGAACACTGGCAGGTAATTGCCTTCATGCGCGAATATCTCGACGAGCACGGGATCGCGGCGGATGCGCGATTTGTGTTGAAGTTTCTGGCCAAAAAGCACGGAACCGACAAGGCCGGCGCGCGTAAAATGATGTTCGAGCTGTTCCCCTATGGCTATGTCAAACAGGCCTGCAAGATCGCCGGCATGCGCCAGCCCCGCGCCTGGTCAACCGGCTGAAGGGCGCCGCCCGAGCGGAGGGCCCCCGACCGGGACCGGTCAGGGCCGCCAAGCGGTATTGCCCCTTAACAGCGCCGGCACGGGCGGGTATCATGGCCGCGATCAACCCTTGGCCAACAAATGGATATCATGGAAAACCTTAATAATTCGCTATTTCTTGCGCTGAACGCACCTGCCGAGCCCTCGGCTTTTGCCCTTATGTTTGCAACGCTGCTGGCAAAATGGGTGCTTTATCTGCTGATGCTGTTCATGGTGGTGGGCTGGATTCGCGGTGCGCGCGCCATGCGCGTGGCCCTGCTGGACACGCTTCTGGCGATCGTTCTGGGGCTGGCGCTGAATAGCGTTCTGGCGCATCTTCTGGGCTACAGCCCGCGCCCCTTTGCCGCCGGTCTGGGCCATCAGTTTCTGGCCCATGCTCCTGACAACTCGTTTCCCAGCGATCACGGCACCTTCGCCTTTACCTTTGCTTTTTCACTGCTGTTTCACCGCAGTTGCCGCGGCTGGGGGGCGCTGGCGCTGCTGCTGGCGCTGGGAATTGCCTGGAGCCGGATTTATCTGGGCGTTCATTTCCCCCGCGATATGGCCGGCTCGTTCATCGTGGCCATCGTCAGCGCCGGGATATTGCGGAGCGGGTCGGGCTGGCTTGCGGCGCATCTCTACCCGCTTGCTTTCAGGGTTTACGGCGGAATTCTGGAACTGCTGCACCTGCCCCAAGGCCTGTTCCCCCGTCAGGACTGATGCCGGGCGCAAACCTCAGAGCGCCCGGGTGTTCAATGCCGCAGCGTCCTTGGCCCGCGCGGTGATGGCGGCCCAATCCTCGTTGGCCAACAGATCCGGCGGCGCAACCCAACTGCCGCCAACGCAGAGGACATTGGTCAAGGCCAGATAAGTCCCGGCGTTCGTCGGGTTCACCCCACCTGTGGGGCAAAAGCCGATTTGGGGCAGCGGGCCGGACAGGGATTTCAGGAAATTAACGCCCCCGGCAGCGGCAGCGGGAAAGAATTTCAACATGTCATAGCCTCGCGCCAACAGGGCCATCGCCTCGCTTGCGCTGGCCGCACCGGGCAATATCGGCAACCCGATGTCCTCGGCGGCGTCAAGCAGCGCCCCGGTTGCCCCGGGAGAAACCCCGAACTGCGCCCCCGCGTCCCGGGCCGCACGAATATCCGCCGCGCTCAGAAGAGTACCAGCCCCGACCACGCCGCCGGGAACATCGGCCATTTCACGGATTACCTCCAGTGCCGCGGGCGTGCGGAGCGTAACTTCGAGCGCAGGCAAACCACCGACGATCAAGGCCTTGGCCAGCGGCCGGGCCAGACGGACATCCGGCACCGTCAGAACCGGCAAAACCGGCGCGCGGGTGCAAATTTCACGGCAGAACCTGCTGGCTGTTTCAGGTGTCATCGCGACCTCACAAAGTACTGGCGCCGGTTTCGGCCGAGCCGACAGCGGCGCGCATGGTTTTGAACAATTCGCGCCCCATGCCGCTGTCATGGGCCGACAGATCCGGCTGCTGCGGCGGGCGCGCCAACACCTTGGGGTCAAGGACGTCCAACCTCCCGGTCGTGGCATCGACGCGGATCACGTCCCCATCCTGCACCCGCGCGATCATCCCGCCATCCAGCGCCTCGGGGCTGAGATGAATGGCGCTGGGAACCTTGCCGCTGGCCCCGGACATGCGCCCGTCGGTGACCAGTGCGACCCGCTGTCCGCGCCCCTGCAGGATGGACAGGATCGGCGTCAGGCTGTGAAGCTCGGGCATGCCATTGGCCCGCGGCCCCTGAAAGCGCACGACCACCACCATGTCGCCCTGCAGCGTGCCGGCCTGAAACGCCGCCTTGACCGCGTTCTGATCGTCAAACACCCGCGCCGGGGCCTCGGTGACGTGGTATTTCGGGGCCACCGCCGAAACTTTCATCACTGCGTTGCCAAGATTTCCACTGAGGCGCTTGAGCCCTCCGCTGGCCTGAAACGGTTCATCCGACGGCCGCAGAATCGCGGTGTTCAGGCTGTCGTTCGCGCCCTCGCGCCAGATCAGGGTGCCATCTTGCAGGACCGGCTCTTGGCGATAGGAGTCAAGGCCCCGGCCTGCCACGGTCTTGACATCTTCGTGCAACAGCCCCGCATCCAGCAGCGCCCCGATCAAAAAGCCCATGCCGCCAGCGGCGTGAAAATGGTTCACATCCGCCAGACCGTTCGGATAAATCCGCGCCAACAGCGGCGTGACGGCGGAAATATCGGAAAAATCCTGCCAGTCCAGCAAAATCCCGCCGGCCCGGGCCATAGCGACGAGATGGATCAAAAGATTGGTCGAGCCGCCGGTCGCATTCAGCCCGACGATGCCGTTCACAAAGGCGCGGGCGTCCAGAATATCGGCCAGCGGAGTATAGTCGGGGCCAAGAGCGCTCATCTCCAGCGCGCGGGCGGCTCCCTTTTCGGTCAGGGCCTTGCGCAGAGCGGTGCCGGGGGTGACAAAGCTGGCGCCCGGCAGATGCAGGCCCATAATCTCCATCAGCATCTGGTTGGTGTTGGCGGTGCCATAGAACGTGCAGGTGCCGGGGCCGTGATAGGCGGCCATCTCGGCCTGCATCAGGGCGCGGCGATCGACCTTACCCTCGGCAAATTCCTGACGCACGCGCGCCTTTTCGTCGTTGCCAAGGCCGCTTGTCATCGGACCAGCAGGCAGAAACACCGCCGGCAGGTGTCCAAAAGCCTGCGCACCAATGACCAGACCGGGTACGATCTTGTCGCAGACCCCCAGAAAGACCGCCGCATCAAAGACATTGTGGCTGAGCCCGATCCCGGTGCTCATGGCGATGACGTCACGCGAAAACAGGCTGAGCTCCATTGAATCGCTGCCTTGGGTAATCCCGTCACACATCGCCGGCACCGCACCCGCCACCTGCGCCGTGCCGCCAGCCGCCCGGGCCGCGGCGCGGATAATTTCGGGAAAGTCCTGAAACGGCTGATGGGCGCTCAGCATATCATTATAGGCGGTGATGATACCGATATTACCCCCCTGCCCGTCGGCCAGCGCGCTTTGATCCTCGGCGGCTGCGGCATAGGCGTGGGCCTGCGCAGAACAGGCCAGATGGCGGCGCGACGGACCCTGATCGCGGGCCTCCCCGATCCGCGCCAGATAGGCCGCGCGGCTGTCCTTGCTGCGGGCTATGATCCGCGTGGTCACGGCGGAAATCGTAGAGTTCAGCATCAGTCAGCCCCCGTCGGTATAATGGATTGAAACGCCCTGAGGCGCTTTTAGAACAAGGCGGACCGGGGCGTCGGCCACGGATCCGGGTTTTTGGGCACGGGTCAGCGCGGTCATTTTTTCCCGCCCCGCCAGCAGCAGATGCAAGTGGCGCGCCCCCAGAATAACCGGTGCCGTCAGGCTGAGACGGGGCTCAGGGGCGCCGGGGGCGTCGAGTGCCATCAACGGGGCGGCGCAGTCGGGTGCAAGCGCGCTCAATAACTGCGTGGCCTTGGGAAAGAGGCTGGCTATATGCCCGTCCGCCCCCATGCCCAGAACGCAAACATCAAGCGGTAAAAGAGCGCTCAGTCGCGGGCCTATCTGCTTGGGCTTAGCCGCAGCAAAGGACAGGAAGCGCGCCCTCCCGGCGGCGCCCTTCAGCAGGGTTCGGCGCAGCATTCCAGCATTCGATCTAGATGAACTTTCGCTTACAAGTCGTTCATCTGTCGTAATAATATCAATATTTTCCCACGCGATATTGGCCCCTGACAATATCTTCAGAAAGGCGCCGGGGGTCTGGCCTCCCGGAACCGCAAGGCGCGCCCGGCCCCGATCCTGTAACGCGGCCGCCAACTGCCCGGCGACCAGCGCCGCCACAGCCTCGGCCTGTTTTGCACAGGAGGGATAACGGACCAGCACCGCCCTCAGGCCTCGATCTCGCGCCAGCGGCGACCGTCGCGATGCATCAGCATCAGCGCATCCTCAGGACCCGAGCCGCCGGAATCATAAGGCGCCGGGCGGCTTTCGGATTCTTCCCACGCCCGGATCATCGGGTCGATCCATTCCCATGCGGCCTCGACCTCGTCGCCGCGCATAAACAGGGTCTGATCGCCACGGATCACGTCCATGACCAGACGTTCATAGGCATCCGGCACCTTGATTTCGGCCCCCAGAGCCTCGGCAAATGTCATATCCAGCGGCGCCTCGGTCAGGCGCATGCCGCCCGGTCCCGGCTCTTTGATGGTCATGCGCAGGGTGATCCCCTCGTCGGGCTGCAGCTTGATGATCAGGGCATTGCCGCGCCGGTTATCCATCTGCGGGAAAATGGCATGGGGTGGGTCGCGGAAAATGATCGCGATCTCGCTCAAGCGCGCCCGCAGCCGTTTTCCAGTGCGCAGATAGAACGGCGTGCCGGCCCAACGCCAGTTCGAAACCTGCAGTTTCATGGCAACGAAGCTTTCGGTCAGGCTGTCGGGATTGCCGGTGTCCTGCAGGTAGCTGCCGCTATCCACCCCGGCGCGATATTGCCCGCGCACGATATCGCTCTGGGGCACCGGATCAAGCGCCCGGATCACTTTCAGTTTTTCGTCGCGCACCGCATTCGGTTCAAACCGCGAGGGCGGCTCCATCGCTGTCAGGCACAAAAGCTGCATCAGATGGTTCTGGAACATGTCCCGCGCCGCGCCCGCGTGGTCGTAATAGGCGCCGCGCCCCTCGACCCCGAGGCTCTCGGCGACGGTGATCTGCACATGGTCGATATGCTGGCAGTTCCAGAGCGGTTCAAACAGGGCATTGGCAAAGCGCAGGGCCATCACATTCTGGACCGTCTCCTTGCCGAGGTAATGGTCAATCCGGTAGATCTGCCCTTCGGCAAAGCACTGGCGCAATTCGCGATTCAGGGCCCGGGCGCTGTCAAAATCCCGGCCAAAGGGTTTCTCGACCACGATGCGGCTGTTCGGGGTGACAACGCCCGCGCGGCTCAGCCGGGTGGCGATCTCGGCAAACAGGGCCGGGCCGACGGATAGGTAAAAGGCCCGAACCACATCCGCGCGCAGCTTACCCGGCAGGATGTCCCAACCGCGATCGCCACGCGCATCGACGCTGACATAATCCAGCATGGTCAGAAACTGTTGCAAATCCTTGCCGCGCGCGCGCGGGGCAAACTCGGCCAGAACCGAGGTCACAAAGGTCTGGAATCCCGCAACGTCCATCTCGCGCCGGGCGGCGCCGATGATCCGGCATCCCGCGGGGATCTGCCCAGCTTCAAAGCGGTGAAACAGGCCCGGCAGAATTTTCCGCCGCGCTAGGTCCCCCGTTGCCCCGAACAAGACCAGATCAAAGGGCGAAACAGGGATTACACGTGAGGCCATCAGCTTTTCCCGACAAGAAGAGTGCACATTTTAATGCGCGGCACTTTATTGCGCAACGTGTCGCGCGCCGGGCGCTATTGCGCGGCGATCCCTTCGGGCAGCGCCGCCACGGCCTCGGTGGCGTCATCCATAGCACCACTCTTGCCGCCTTGCCTATCCAAAAACGCCGCCATCACCCGCGCCGTGTCGATCATGCGGTTCGAAAACCCCCACTCGTTGTCATACCAGCTGAGCACCCGCACCAGACCGCCCGGCGTCACCGTGGTCTGGGCCGGGGCAAAGCAGGAGGAATGGGAATCGTGATTGAAATCGATCGAGACCATCGGGTCGGATTCATAGGACAAGATCCCCTTCAAAGGCCCCTCGGCTGCGGCGCGCACGGCGGCATTGATGGCTGCAACGCTGGTCTTGCGCTGGGGGATAAAAGACAGATCGACCAGCGAGACATTTGGGGTTGGAACCCGAATGGCCGAGCCCTCCAGGCGCCCCTCGAGCTGCGGCAATACAAGGGAAATCGCCTTGGCCGCGCCGGTCGTTGTCGGCACCATGGACAGGCTGGCGGCGCGGGCGCGATAGGGATCAGCGTGATCCCGGTCATGGGTCGGCTGATCGCCGGTGAAGGCGTGAACCGTGGTCATATAGCCCGATTTGATGCCGCATTCCCGATCCAGAACCAGCGCCAGCGGGGCCAGACAATTGGTGGTGCATGAGGCGTTCGAGACAATCACGTCCTGCGCGGTCAAATCTGTGTGATTGACGCCGTAAACCACGGTTCTGTCCACGTCCTTGCCGGGCGCCGAGATCAGCACCCGTTTTGCCCCGGCGCCCAGATGAGCGGCCGCCTGATCGCGCGACTTGAAGCGGCCGGTGCATTCAAACACCATGTCGATATCCTGCCAAGGCAAGGCTCCGGGCTGGTGCTCGGCGCTGACCTCGATGGGATTTCCATTGACTGTGATCACATTTCCATTCACATCAACATCGGCCCGCAACCTGCCGTGAACACTGTCATATTTCAAAAGATTAGCCAAGGTTTCAGCCGGGGCCAGGTCGTTGATTCGGGTTACACGAAGGTCGGTGACGTCGCGCTCGATCATGGCGCGCAGAACCATCCGGCCGATGCGGCCAAAACCGTTGATTGCAACTGTCGTTGTCATGCTTCCCTCCTGTTCGGGCTTGTTTTCAGCGTATGTTAGCGTTACCGTTATCGCTAACATAACGGTCCATATCGGCGCGCGCAAGGGGCAGATGCTGACATCGCAGCGCCCAACTGCTAAGCAGAGCCCAGACGTCAGGGAACCGAGATGAACAAAGATCGCCCGCCAAAGCCAACCTTGCGCACTGTTGCTGCCGCTGCCGGGGTCAGCCAGATGACCGCCTCACGCGCCCTGCGCGGCGGGGGCGATGTTTCCGATGCAACACGCGCACGAGTCCACGCCGCCGCGGGGCAACTGGGCTATGTTCCCAACCGCATCGCCGGGGCGCTGGCCTCGCGTCATGTCAATCTGGTTGGGGTGGTGTTCCCGTCCCTATCCAGCACGGTTTTCCCCGAGGTTCTGGCGGGCATTACCGAGACCCTCGGCAAAACCCCACTGCAGCCCGTCGTGGGGGTGAGCGGATATGATCTGGAGCGCGAGGAAACGGTCATCAGGGACATGCTGTCTTGGCGCCCTGCAGGGCTGATCGTCGCGGGTCTGGAACACAGTGATGCCTCGCGTCGGATGCTGGCAAACGCCAACATCCCGGTGGTCGAGGTGATGGATGTGGATGGCACCCCCGTCGATCGCTGTGTTGGCATCTCGCACGATCTGGCCGGGCGCATGATGGCCACCGAGATCCTGTCCCGTGGCTATCGGAATATCGGGTTCATCGGCACCAAAATGCCGCAGGATTTTCGCGCCCGCAAACGCTGTCAGGGGTTTGAGGCGGTGCTGGCCGAGGCCGGTCTGGCGCTGGTTGATCGACAGCAATACACCGGCGGCTCGACCTTGGCCAAAGGGCGCGAGCTGACCGGGGCCCTTCTAGCACGCAGCCCCGAGATCGACTGTATTTATTATTCCAGCGACACGATGTGCGCTGGCGGGCTGATGCACTGCCTCAGCGCCGGGTTGTCGGTGCCGCAAGATCTGGCTCTGGCCGGGTTCAACAATCTGGACTTGCTTGCCGGGTTGCCGCTGCGACTGGCAACAACGGATTCCCACCGCTTTGCCATCGGGCAAAAGGCGGCGGCGATGATCCGGGATGGCGCTGTCCACGGCACGGGGGACAAGGCGCCAAAGGTGATCGCGCTCACCCCCACGGTCTCGGCGGGAGAGTCGCTCTAAGGCATCGGTCCTGACGGCCGGGGTCGGGCGCTAACGGCGCACCGTTCGCCGGTTGCGCACACCGATCACCCGGATCCGGCGCACCCCGGCCAGTTTCTGGCTGGAGATGAACCGCCCCACCAGAACTTCGCGCGACCGCTTGGTCCCCTGCGGTGCGGCGCTGTCCGGCGGCAGCAGGCGGAACGTATAGCTCAGCATGCCATTTTGCGGCTTTTCGCCGTTCTCGGGTTTGAGCTTGGCATTCCAGTATCCCTGCGTTGGCGGCAGGCCCATGGCGTGAATGATGGCACCGCCCGGGGCACGATCCACCCTCAGGCTCAGGACCGTGTCAACCAGCGGCGTCGTGTCCTTGACGCGGGTCTTGTCGAGTTGAACGACGGCGCGCGACTTGCTCTTGCCGAACCAGTTCGCCGGGTTCAACCGCGAGCGCCCCAGCGAGCCGCAGGACGCAAGAAAGCTGAGGAGGATGAGCGTGCTGAGGACTCTGGTCATGGTTCGAGCGTCTCCGGTTAGAACATTGCCCCTGATTAAACCGAAAATACCCCCGTTGAAAAGGTTTGGCGCGTCTTAATGTCTGGTTTTCCTGCTGGACATACACATATCTGCACCATAGAGCGTTTCGACAAATGGTCGAGACATACGCATCGCCAAAAGCCCAAGAGCGTGGCTCGGTTTTGGCGGTTTAATATTTTGTCGAAACGCTATAGGTGAACAGAACGATTAGAACGGGACAGGACCGATGGCCACCGAAGCCTTTGAAGAGATTGCCGACACTTTTGAGTTTCTGGACGACTGGGAAGAGCGTTATCGCTATGTCATCGAGCTGGGCAAGGCGATGGCGCCGCTTGAGGACGCGCTGAAGGTGCCAGCAACCAAGGTTCTGGGCTGTGCCAGTCAGGTCTGGCTGGTACCGGAAATCCGGGGCGGGGTGTTTCGCTTTCGCGGCGACAGCGATGCAATGATCGTGCGCGGACTGATCGCGGTGATCTCGGCGCTGTTCAACGGCCTGACGCTGTCTGAGGTGCTGGAGGTCGATGCGGCGGCCGAACTGGCGCGCCTCGGGCTGGACCAACACTTGTCGGCGCAACGCTCGAACGGGCTGCGCTCGATGCTGGAAAGAATTCGCGCATTGGCGAAAAAGGCTTTGGAAGGGCAGAATGATGACTGATCCGATTACCGAGATGCTGGCGAAAAAGGGCTGGCTGCTGGCCGATGGGGCAACGGGGACCAACCTGTTCAACATGGGACTTGAAGCGGGCGAAGCGCCGGAACTCTGGAACGATACGCACCCCGAAAAGATCACTGCCCTCTATCAGGGGGCCGTGGGCGCGGGCAGCGATCTGTTCCTGACCAACAGCTTTGGCGGCAATTATTCGCGCCTGAAGCTGCACAATGCCCAGTCCCGGGTGCGCGAGCTGAACCGCATCGCCGCTGAGATCGGCCGCGAGGTCGCCGACACCGCCGGGCGCAAGGTGATCGTCGCCGGCTCGATGGGGCCGACCGGCGAAATCATGCAGCCGGTGGGCACGCTCAGCCACGAAAACGCGGTCGAGATGTTTCACGAACAGGCCGAGGGTCTGAAAGAGGGGGGCGCGGATGTTCTCTGGGTTGAAACCCTGTCAGCTCGCGAGGAATATCTGGCCGCGGCCGAAGGTATTGCGCTGGCCGGGATGCCGTGGTGCGGCACGATGAGCTTTGACACCGCAGGGCGCACGATGATGGGCCTGACCTCCAGCGACATGGTGGCGATGATCGACAAGATCGCGCACAAGCCGCTGGCCTTTGGGGCAAATTGCGGGGTCGGCGCCTCGGATCTGTTGCGCACGCTTCTGGGTTTTGTCGCCGCCGGTGCGGCCCAGCCCCTGATTGCCAAGGGAAACGCCGGCATCCCGAAATTCGAGCACGGCCACATCCATTACGACGGCACCCCCGAGCTGATGGCCGAATACGCGGTAATGGCGCGCGACGCCGGAGCGCAGATCATCGGCGGCTGCTGCGGCACCATGCCCGAGCATCTGGAAAAGATGCGCGCGGCCCTTGACAGCCGCCCCAAGGGCGCCGCTCCCAGCCTCGAAGCGATCGCTGCCACCATCGGCCCGTTTTCCAGCGACAGTGACGGCACTGGCAATGGCCCCGCCGCCCCGGCCCGGCGCGAACGCCGCCGTGGCCGCCGCTGACACCCCCGATGCGGTGCGCAAAGGTCGGTTGCGACAATGGAAATGTCGTTAAAGTCGCAGACCCGGTTTGACGACGCAGAATAGTTGCAGACAACACTTGTTTCATACGCCACGGTTTTCAAACGCCACAGTGCGACCAACACAGGATTTGCCCCATGTCCGAGGAAGAAGACGATATCGTCCTTGCCGAACTTGACGACGAAGAACTGACGCTGCAGATGCACGACGACCTTTACGATGGCCTCAGCGAAGAAATCGAGGAAGGGGTCAATATTCTGCTTGAGCGCGGCTGGGAACCCTACGAGGTGCTGACCCGGGCGCTGGTCGCCGGAATGAAGGTTGTGGGTGATGACTTTCGCGACGGCATCCTGTTTGTCCCCGAGGTGCTGCTGGCCGCCAACGCGATGAAAGCGGGAATGGCAATCCTGAAACCGCTGCTGGCCGAAACCGGCGCGCCACGCGTCGGCCGGATGGTGATCGGCACGGTCAAGGGCGACATCCACGACATCGGCAAGAATCTGGTCACCATGATGATGGAGGGTGCCGGGTTCGAGGTCACCGACCTTGGCATCAACAATCCGGTCGAAAATTACCTCGGCGCGCTGGAAAGCGACGATTACGACATTCTGGGCATGTCCGCCCTTCTGACCACCACCATGCCCTATATGAAGGTGGTGATCGACACGATGGTGGAAAAGGGCATCCGCAACGATTACACGGTTCTGGTCGGGGGTGCCCCCCTGAACGAAGAGTTTGCCAAGGCGATCGGCGCTGACGCCTATTGCCGCGACGCGGCCGTTGCCGTGGAAACCGCCAAGGAATTCATGCAGCGCAAACACAATCAGATGCCCGCCTGACCTGCCCGACGCGCGACCCCGGCCGCCATCCTCGGCCTCAGCGCAGCTTTGGCGGGTTGTCCGGGTCCATGCCGGGGGCGGCAGGAAGCGGTCGGGAAATCTCGGGCTTGGGGAAATCAAACCGCAGACCGACCCGGGCCATGCGCTGCGAAAGGGCCTCATCCGCAGCGAGAAAGGTCACATCCAGCGCCATCTCGGCGGCGCTAAAGCTGACGGTTTCCGCCACCGCCTGACGCAGGGCGCGCTCAGCCCCGGCACGGGGTGAGATCACGGCCAGCAACAGCCCTTGGCGTCCGTCCTCATAGCGCACTCCGGCCAGCAGCGCGTGATCCGCCAGACCGGTGCCGGCGGCAAATTTTGCATCCAGCGCCCGCAGTACCCCCTCGTCCACCCCGAGAGGGGCCGTCAATTCCACCGGTCGGTCGCGTGCCTGTGTGGGGGTGTTCTGCAAAACCTCGCGCATCCACGTCAGTGCTGCCGGCGGCAGCAGGTGGCTCGAGGGCGCAACATCCAGATTGACGCCCAGCCCAAGCCCCTGCCCAGCCAGCATCTCGGCCAGTTGTCGGCCCGACATCGCCACAAATGGTGCGGCACGACCGGTAAAATCAGTCAGCCGGGCCTCGCTGTCAAAGGCCAAACCATAGCTGTCCCCCTCGAACGGAAAGATCACCGGAGCAATCGAATCATTCGCGGCCTCGCGCTCAAGCAACAGAAACAGCTCGCATTGCGCCAGACGTTCGTAATAGCGCAGCCTCAGCGCCGCATCCTCGGGCGCATCCTGCATCTGCGCATGGGCCTGATCCAGCGGCGTTCTCATGGTGCTTGGCTCCTCTGCCTCGGCGGTGCAGGCAGGCCATAATCCCGCAGCGCGGGCGGTGCAACGGCAAACCGGCCCCCGCGTGCCCTCCGTGCATCCCCGAAACGCCTGTGGGCCAGCTCAGTTCAGGACAAACTCACCGGCCACGTTGCGCCATGTGCCGGGTGAGATCAGGGTGCGATGCACAAAGCGCACCGAATGCAGCGGCCCCTCGATCTTGGAACGCCAGAAATCCAGAAATTTGTAAAGTTTCGGATAATCCGGCGCCAGATCATATTCCTGCCACACGAAGGTATTGAGAACATTGCGATAATCCGGCATGCGATAAAATATCTCGGCGGTCGTCAGGCCGTATCCTTTCAGCATCAACTCCAGCTCGGTTTCTTTCATCACGGACCTCTTTTCTTGCTCATACTGAAAGAGTGGCGTGCCAAAACCGTTTCGTCAAGCCTCACGCCAGTTCAAATTCTAATGATTTCAAGTTGTTAGCAGAATATTGCGGCGGCTGCCAAACAGCAGGAAACTCCTGCATTGCGCATGGATATAGGGAGGCTTATACTGCCTGGCACAAGATATGGCATCCAAGAATACAGGTCAAAGCCTCGTGAGCAATCCGACAGAACCCCCTGAAAAGACAGAAGAAACCCCCTCGGGCCGGGACGCGTATGACGGACCCTCGGTAAATATCGAAGCCGAGATGAAGACCTCGTATCTGGATTACGCCATGAGCGTGATCGTCAGCCGCGCCATCCCCGATTTGCGCGACGGGTTGAAGCCGGTGCATCGACGCATCCTTTATGCGATGTATGAAACCAACAACGGCCACGACAAACCATATCGCAAATCGGCCCGTCCGGTGGGCGACACGATGGGGAAATACCACCCCCACGGCGATTCTGCGATCTATGACGCGCTGGTGCGCATGGCGCAGCCCTTTTCCATGAGCCTGCCGCTCTTGGACGGTCAGGGAAACTTTGGCTCGATGGACGGTGACAGCGCCGCTGCGATGCGTTACACCGAAGTGCGCATGGACAAGCCGGCGGCCAGCCTATTGGCCGATATCGAAAAAGATACCGTTGATTTCATTGACAATTACGACGGCAAGGATCAGGAGCCGACGGTTCTGCCGGCGCGCTTTCCCAATATGCTGGTCAACGGCGCTGGCGGCATCGCGGTCGGTATGGCCACCAATATCCCGCCGCACAATCTGGGCGAGGTGATCGATGCAACCCTTGCCCTGATCGAAACGCCCGATCTCGACAGCGAGCAGTTGATGGCCTACATCCCTGCCCCGGATTTCCCCACCGGCGGCGTTATTCTGGGGCGCGCCGGCGCACGCAAGGCCTATACCGAGGGGCGCGGCAGCGTTATTTTGCGTGCGAAAACCCGGGTCGAGGAAATTCGCAAGGACCGGTTTGCGCTGATTCTGGACGAGATTCCCTATCAGGTCAACAAATCCACATTGATCGAGAAAATTGCCGAGGTTGCGCGCGACAAAAAGATCGAAGGCATCGCCCATGTGCAGGACGAAAGCGACCGTGTCGGCGTGCGTGTGGTGATCGAGCTAAAACGCGATGCGACGCCCGAGGTGGTGCTTAACCAGCTATTCCGCTTTACCCCGATGCAGACCTCGTTCGGCTGCAATATGCTGGCCCTGAATGGCGGCCGACCCGAGCAGCTGACCCTACGCAAGTTCCTGACATCGTTCATAGATTTTCGCGAAGAGGTGGTCGCGAGACGGACCGCCTTTGACCTGCGCAAGGCCCGCGACCGCAGCCATGTCCTCTGCGGGCTGGCGGTGGCGGTCTCGAACGTGGACGAGATCGTCACCACCATTCGTGCCTCCAGCGACCCCGCCGAAGCACGCGCGCGCCTGATGACACGCGCTTGGCCCGCCCAGGACATCGCCGATTACATCCGCCTGATCGATGATCCCAGCCACACGATCAACGACGACGGCACCTATCACCTCAGCGAAACCCAGGCACGGGCCATTCTGGAATTGCGCCTGCAACGCCTGACCGCGATGGGGGTCAAGGAGGTGACGGACGAGCTGCAACTCCTGGCCGACAAGATCACCGATTGCCTCGATATCCTGCATTCCCGTCCGCGCATCATGTCGATCATCAGTGATGAGCTGAAAGAGGTGCGTGAGGCCTTTGCCGTGCCGCGCCGCTCGGAGATCGTCGATCACGTCGGGGACATGGATGACGAGGACCTGATCGAGCGCGAGGACATGGTCGTCACCGTTACCAACTCGGGCTATATCAAACGCACCCATCTGGCAGATTTCCGCGCCCAGAGACGCGGCGGCAAGGGGCTGCAGGGGATGGCCACCAAGGACGAGGATTTCGTCACCACCCTGTTTGTCGCCAACACCCACACGCCGTTGCTGTTCTTCACCACCGCCGGCATGGTTTACAAGCTGAAGACATGGCGCCTGCCGCCGGGCGGGCGCCATGCCCGCGGCAAGGCAATCGTCAACATCCTGCCGATCCCGTCGGGCGTCGGCGTGGCCGCAATCATGCCCGTTGACGTGCCCGAGGATGATTGGGCGGACCTTCAGATTGTCTTTGCCACGTCTACCGGCGGAGTGCGGCGCAACGCGCTCAGTGATTTCACCAATGTCATGCGCAACGGCAAGATCGCTATGAAACTGCCCGAGGGGGTGGATTTGGTGAATGCGCGCATCTGCAACGAAAGGGACGATTTCCTGCTGACCACCGCCCAAGGCAAGGTGATCCGTTTTCCGGTGACCGATGTGCGCGTTTTCAAGGGCCGCGATTCCACCGGCGTGCGCGGCATCCGGTTGGCCGAGGGGGACCGGGTGGTCTCGATGGCCGTCATCCGCCACGTAGAGGCCAGCGCCGATGAGCGCGCCGCCTATTTCAAGATGCGCCGCGCCATCACCGGCGATGAAACTGGCGAGATCGAAGGCGGTGGCGTGGACAGCCAGCTGTCAACCGAGCGTTACGCCGAATTGAGCGCCTTGGAACAATGGATTCTGACGATTACCGCCCGCGGGTACGGCAAACGCTCCAGCGCCCATGAATACCGCGTGTCCGGGCGCGGCGGGCAGGGAATCGCCGCCGCCAATCTGGGCCGACGCGGTGACACGATCGTGGCCTCGTTCACGGTCGAGGACGACGACCAGATCATGCTGGCAACCTCGACCGGCCAATCCATTCGCTGCCCGGTGGCCGGAATTTCACGTCAGGGGCGTGCGTCAAGCGGCGTCAAGGTCTTTGATACCGCCAGTGGCGAAGAGGTGGTCTCGGTGGCGCTGGTTGCCGATCAGGGAGAAGCCGAGGATAGCGCCCCGCAAGACGCAGACCCGACAGCATAGGGCCGGGTCCCAAAAGGTTTACGGCGCGTTCAGGCCGGTTGGCGGCCGTCGGGGGCCGGTTGGCGGCCGTCGGGGGCCGGTTGGGGACTCTCGGGATTGTCCCCAATCCAGCGCCAGTCGCGCTGAGATCCCGAGACCACTCGGAAACGTGAAAAATCGCAAATTTTCGTCAAAACCTTCAAAAAAATTGTCTTGATCCGCCGCGAAATTGGCCGGATTCCCGCAAAACTGCACTGTTTGGCTGCAAAAACGGTTATATTTTTACCCGACCCTTCCTTATTTCCGCCATAATTACCGGCGATTGTTTCCGTAATGAAAAAAGACAGGGGCCCGGAGCGATGTTCGCTGCGCCCGATGGCAAGGGGACAAGGAAATGAATTCTGTGCAACGCAAACAGCGGCAGATGCAGGAATTTGCACACGCAACTGCGCGGGTGTTGATCGCCTCGTATTTTATCGCGGCAGCCGGTGGGGTTATCGTCGATCCGAACTCGATGGGGCGTTTTCTGTCGCTCAGCGCGGTTCCCGGTTACCTGATCTGGCCGAACGCTGCGTTTCAGATCGTGGCGGCTCTGGCAATTCTGGTCGGGTTTCAAACCCGTCTGGCCTCGGCGCTGCTGGCGCTCTATCTCTTCTGGTCCAGCTTCATTCTGAATTATGTGCCGGGCGACCCCTTGGCGCTGGGCGCGTTCTGGCGCGATCTGGCCATGATCGGCGGCCTTCTGATGCTGTTCAGCCACGGTCGCGGCTGTTATGCGCTGGACAATTTCCTGCTGAAACAGACTGAAAAGCACCGCTTGGCCGAGCGGGCCGCCTCCGAGATTGCCATCCAGACCGCCGCGATCGATCTGACACCACCGACGGCCTGAACGGCCTTTACCACACAGTTTCTCCCTGACTGGGGCCGTGCAGATCGCGGCCCCTTTCTTTGTCTGCGCCGCCGACACTCACGCATTTTCCGGCGCGATTTCGCAAAACCGCTTCACACCGGCAGATCGGCGCACTAAACGGGCGCCATGACACAGCCAATCCATATCATCGGTGGCGGCATGGCCGGCAGCGAAGCCGCGTGGCAGATCGTCAACCGCGGCCTGCCGGTTATCCTCCACGAGATGCGCCCCAAGGTCGAAACCTTTGCCCACAAGACCGGTGATCTGGCCGAGATGGTCTGCTCGAACTCGTTTCGCTCGGATGACGACAGCAGCAACGCTGTCGGCCTGCTGCACTGGGAGATGCGCCGCGCCAACAGCCTGATCATGGCCAACGCCGACGCCCATGCCCTGCCCGCGGGCAGTGCCCTGGCGGTGGACCGGCAGGCATTTTCCGCAGGCGTCTCTGCAACCTTGCGCGCCCACCCCCTTGTCACCATAAAAACGGACGAGATCTCCACCCTGCCCCCGCCCGACTGGGGACAGGTGATCATCGCCACTGGTCCGCTGACCTCGGGTCGGCTGGCCGAGGCCATCCGCGCCGCCAGCGGCGAAACCGCCCTGTCCTTCTTTGACGCCATCGCCCCCATCGTTTACGCCGACAGCATCGACCTTAACCAGGCCTGGTTTCAGTCCCGCTATGACAAGGGCGAGACCGAGGCTGAGCGCACCGCCTATATCAACTGCCCGATGACGCGGGCGCAATACGACGATTTCATCGACGCCCTGCTGGCGGCGGACAAGACGACCTTTCACGACGGCGAGACCGACACCCCCTATTTTGACGGCTGCCTGCCGATCGAGGTAATGGCCGAACGCGGCCGCGAAACCCTGCGTCACGGCCCGATGAAGCCAGTTGGCCTCACAAATCCGCACGACCCACAAACCAAGGCCCATGCCGTCGTGCAGCTGCGGCGTGACAATGCACTGGGCACCCTATACAATATCGTTGGCTTTCAGACCAAGATGAAGTATGGCGCACAACTCGATGTTTTCAAACGGATTCCGGGTTTGGAGAACGCGAATTTCGCCCGCCTCGGCGGGATTCATGCAAATATCTTCATCAATTCTCCGCGGCTTCTGGATCAGAACATGCGCCTGAAATCCGCCCCCCATATCCGCTTTGCCGGTCAGATCACCGGCGTCGAGGGCTATGTCGAAAGCGCCGCGATGGGGCTGCTGGCGGGACGCATGGCGGCGGCCAGCCAAAGCGGCCGGACTCTGCCCGCGCCGCCTATCGAGACCGCTATGGGGGCGCTTTTGCACCATATTACCGGCGGTGCCGACGCCCGCAGTTTTCAACCGATGAACGTCAATTTCGGCCTGTTCCCGCCGCTTGAGTCCGCTGCTCGGGGACGGCGCAACCGCAAACAGCGCTACCTCGGCTACACCGACCGCGCCAAGGCGGCATTTTTGGGCTGGCTAGCCCCGCAGGCTGGCCCCGCAGTGGGCTGATGCGCCAGCGTTTCGCACCATCGCCAAGCGGCTTTCTGCATCTTGGCCATGCGTTCTCGGCCCTGACAATCTGGGCGCAGATAAGGGCCGTAGGCGGAACCTTTCTGCTCCGCATCGAGGACATCGACCAGACCCGCGCACGCCCCGCCTTTGAGGAGGCAATCTTTCAGGACCTCAGCTGGCTGGGCCTGTCTTGGACGCCCCCGGTTCTGCGTCAAAGCCGTCGCTTCTTTTTTTACCAAGAGGCTCTCAACAAACTGATATCACAGGGTTTATGTTACCCCTGCTCGTGCACACGCCGGGACATCGCCGAGGCCCTCTCGGCGCCACAGGAAAATGTGATCACAAATGACCTGCCGCCACCCTACCCCGGAACATGCCGTCATCGCAGCATGGCGTCACGACAAGAAAACGACGCGATCCGCCTTGATATGGGGCGCGCCATCGCCGCTGTCGGCGGTGCCCGCGCGCTTGGCGAACTCGGCTTTGACGAAACCGGACCGCGTCATGCCGGACGCCACCTGCTGCAGGCCGATATCCTGCAGCAGAGTCACGGCGACATCGTTCTGGCGCGGCGCGACATCGGCACCTCGTACCATCTGGCGGTGGTGGTAGACGATGCGGCACAAGGGATTTCCCACGTTACGCGCGGCGAGGACATGTTTGCCAGTACCTTTCTGCACCGCTTGCTGCAGGCGCTCCTGTCCCTGCCGACCCCCGTTTACCACCACCATCGCCTGATCCGGGACGACAACGGAAAACGTCTGGCCAAACGCGACGATGCCCGCGCCCTTCGCAGCCTGCGCCAAGCCGGAGCCCGGCCCGAGGACATCCGCCGAATGCTGGGGTTAATGGATCCTATTCCACCGGCGCGCTCAGAATGACCTCCTGGCCGTCCCGCACGGCGGTAAAAAAACACGACGGGCGGTTGGTGTGACAGGCCGGTCCGATCTGGCGAACCCGCATCAAAATGCAGTCCCGGTCGCAGTCCACGCGCAGATCGATCAGACTCTGCCGGTGGCCGCTGCTCAGCCCCTTTTCCCACAATTCTTGACGCGAGCGCGACCAATATGTGACCCTTCCGCTCTTTAGTGTGCGTTGCAAGGCGGTGCGGTTCATCCAGGCCAGCATCAGCACCTCGCCGCTCTCATCGTCCTGCGCAATCGCCGGGATCAGACCGTCGGCGTCAAAACGCAGGCTTTCAAGGTCAAATTCGCGCGACATTCGCAACCATCCTTTCCAAAGCCGAAATCATCGCCTATTTAGAGGTCATGCCATGAATTGGAAAGGTCGTGCTGCGGATGAGCGGGGAACAGGATTTGATCAAACTCTATTCGGGACGGATTCTGGCCCTTGCCGCCAGCATCCCGCATTGCCAGCGCCTGAGCAACCCCGATGGAAGCGCACGACGACGCTCACCGCTCTGCGGCTCGAATGTGACGGTTGATCTAAACCTCAAGGATGGGCGGATCGTCGCCTTTGGCCAAGAGGTCAAGGCCTGCGCGCTGGGACAGACTGCCGCCTCAGTCGTTGGAGCAAATGCCATTGGCTGCAGCCTTGAACAGATCAAATCGGCCCGCGAATCCCTGCAACGGATGCTCAGCGAGGACGGCCCCGCGCCCGAGTCCCCGTTTGATGAACTTGAGGTTCTGCGCCCGGCCCGCGCCTACAAGAACCGGCATGCCTCGATCATGCTGGCGCTCGAAGCGACCTGCGAAGCCTTCGAGCAGGCCCTGACTCCAACCGCCTGAAAAAAACGCCGCAGCATCCGGTCAGGATGTGCGGCGTCAGGTTATGCGTCCGTTTGCATATTTGTGATCACAAAAGATCAGCCGCTTTGGTCAGGCAAAACCAGAGCCACGCATGTCAATTTGGGGACAGAGATGCGAAGGCCAAATATACGCTGGAAACGCAGGCAAAACTTATCCCAAGGCGGTCAGATTGAGGCCGACGATGAGGATAACAAAAATCGATGCAACGCCGATCATATCGGCCAGCACGTCACCCGGTGAGCGCAGGATGATCTGTTTCAGGTGCGAAATCATGAATAACCCCTTAACTTCAGCGATTCTGTTGCTCCTTTGTTCCATAAACCTTAAGAACTTGTAAAGAACTTTTTTAGAACATTTGTGAACAGTTCGTTAATACCACTTGAAGAAAGTTCATCAACCAACTGTAATTAAACGTATTCCCTTGTCTTGCTCCATCAAGTACAGAAGAACACGCGCCGCCTGCCCGCGTGGAGATGACAGTTCCGGGTCTGTTCTTGTCAGTAAACGCGCATCATCCTGCGCCATTTTCATCAGATGTGCCTGTGTCTCCAAGTCCGCGATGCGAAATTTTGGCACGCCGGATTGCTGCACGCCAAGGATATCTCCAGCCCCCCTCAAGGTCAGATCCAGCTCGGCCAGCGCAAAGCCGTCGTCGGACTCACGCATCGCAGCCAGACGTTTTTGAGCCGTCCGCGAAAGAGGTGGCGAATAGACCAGAACGCAGGATGAGTCCGTCGCCCCACGCCCGACCCGACCGCGCAGCTGATGCAATTGGGCCAGACCGAAATGCTCGGCCTGTTCAATGACCATGATCGAGGCCTGCGGCACATCCACCCCGACCTCGATCACGGTGGTTGCGACCAGAACGCTGGTTTCTCCGGCCACAAAGCGGGCCATCGCCGCGTCCTTGTCCGAGGCGGGCATCTGCCCGTGCACCAACCCGACCCGGTCGGCTCCCAACGCCTGGCAGAGCGAATCATACCGTTCCTTGGCCGCAGTCCACTCGCGCGTCTCGCTTTCGCTGACCAGCGGACACACCCAATAGGCCTGCCGCCCCGCCGCGATCGCTGTTTTCAGATGCGCGATGACCTCGCCTAGACGTCCCGCCGGCAGGACCGAGGTCTGGACCGGCCGCCGTCCGGGGGGCTTTTCATCCAGCACCGAGATATCCATATCACCGTAATTGGCCAGCGCCAACGAGCGCGGGATCGGCGTGGCCGTCATCACCAGCACATCGACGCCCTGCCCCTTTTGCCCCAGATCCATGCGCTGGCGCACTCCGAATCGGTGCTGCTCATCAATGATTGCAAGGCGCAGATCGTGAAAAACGACGTCGTTTTGAATGACCGCATGCGTGCCCAGCAGGATCTGTATCTCGCCCTTGGCCAGCGCCTGCAGCTTTTTCTGGCGCAGCTTGCCCTTGTCGCGCCCGGTCACAATCTCCAGCGAAACGCCACATTCCCGCAGCAACGGCGCCAAGCTGTCAAAATGTTGCCGCGCCAGAATTTCCGTCGGCGCCATCATGACCGCCTGCCCGCCGGCCTCGACCGCGATCAGCATGGCCAGCAGCGCAACCACCGTCTTTCCCGACCCCACATCGCCCTGCAAGAGACGGTTCATTCGGGTCTGGGCGGCCATGTCTTTTGCGATATCTGAAATCGCATGTTCCTGTGCGCCGGTCAGCTTATAAGGCAATTTCTTCAATATGTTGGACTGGATATTTTGGGTTCCGACGCTTTGTTTTCCGCGAACTTTCAGGTGGTTTTTCCGCGCCAGCGCAAGGCTGATCTGGTGCGCCAGCATTTCGTCATAGGCCAGACGCGCACGATCCGGAGATGCAGGCGAAAGGTCTGCCATTTTCGTCGGGTGATGGGCGCGCTCCACCGCTGCGTGCCAATCGGGCCAGTTGTTTGCGGCTTTTAGACCCGGCTCGATCCACTCGGACAATTCGGGCGCGCGCTCAACCGCGGCCATCGCTGCGCGGCGGACTGTCTTTTGTGCAAGGCCCGTGGCCAGCGGATAAACCGGCTCGAACTCGGGGATGGACGCGGACTCGCTTGGCGCAAGGATGTAGTCGGGATGCACCATTTGCGCCACACCGTCGAAAATCTCGACCTTGCCCGAGACCACGCGCCGCTGGCCAACGGGCAGCGTCCGCTGCAGCCAATCAACGCGCGGATGGAAAAAAACCAGCTGGAAACTGGTCTTTGCATCGCTCACGCTGACCCGGTATGGGCGCCCCCTTGCCGGATTTTTGTGGTGCGCGCGGACCTCGACCTCGACTGTCGCGACAGCAGGCGGGGTAACGTCCAGAACTGACGCCCGCAAATTTCGCTGGATCCCGTTTTGGGGCAAGGTCAACAGCAGATCCCGAGGTCGGGTAATCTTGATCTCGGCCAAGGCCTTGGCCACCCGTGGACCAACCCCCGGCAGAGTCGTGATCCCGGCAAACAGAGGAAACAGGATTTCCGGTCGCGTGTTCATCCCCCATTGTCGACGGTTTCAGCCGATCAATTCAAGCCATTCAACCTCATTCAACACCGTCAGCCCCAAAGTTTTCGCCTTTTTCGCCTTGGAGCCCGCGCCCGGCCCGGCCACCACGATATCTGTACGCGCTGAAACCGAGCCCGAGACCTTGGCACCCAGCGACTCGGCCCGCGCCTTGGCCTCGGCGCGGGTCATCTGTTCGAGCGTGCCGGTGAATACGATGGTTTTTCCGGCAATCGGACTGTCTTGCGCGGTCGGTTCGGCGTCTTTAACCTCAAGATGGCGCAAGAGTCGGTTGATCAGCGCGCGCGATGCATCCTGATGAAACGCCGCCACCAGCGCCGAGGCCATGACCGGACCGACTCCATCGATGGATAAAAGCTCATCCCAGGCTGGGCCGGTTTCATTTTTTGCCTCAATCAAGCAGGATTGAAAGGCTGTCCAGGTGCCGAAATGATTGGCCAGAACCTGCGCCGAACTTTCTCCGACATGGCGGATTCCCAGCGCATAAATCAAACGTGGCAACGGGATTTTTCGCCGTGCACGAATCGCCGCAAACAAGTTATCCGCCGATTTTTCGCCCCAGCCATCGCGATTTTTCAGTTTTGTCAGGGATGCGGCGTCGCGTTGTTCCAAGGTAAAGATATCGGCGGGTTCGCGGATCGAAAGGGTGTCATCGTGGTAAAATGCTTCAATCTGCTTTGCCCCGAGACCTTCAATATCAAAGGCCCCGCGTGAAACAAAATGCTTTAACTTTTCAATGGATTGGGCGGGGCAACTCAGCCCGCCCGTGCATCGGCGCACGGAATCGCCGGGCTCGCGCACCGCGTCCGATCCACATTCTGGGCAGGTTGTCGGGAAAACATAGGGCGTGCTGTCGGCAGGGCGACGGGTAAGATCGACATCGCGGATTTTAGGGATAACGTCACCAGCACGGTAAACCTCGACCCAGTCGCCCTTGCGAATGTCGCGCCCCTCGCGGATCGTCTGCCCGGTCGAATCGTATCCGGCGATGTAATCCTCGTTGTGCAGAGTCGCATTTGAAACCACCACCCCGCCAACAGTCACGGGCAAAAGACGGGCGACAGGGCTGAGAGCGCCGGTTCGCCCGACCTGAACTTCGATATCTTCCAGCCGCGTATGGGCAATTTTGGCTGGAAATTTATGGGCGATAGCCCATCGCGGCGTGGTCGAGCGAAACCCGAGTCGTGTTTGAAGCCGCAGATCGTCGACCTTGTAAACCACCCCGTCGATATCATAGCCAAGGATGGCACGACGCGATTCAATATCGCGATAATGCGCCAGCATCTGCGCAAGAGAAGCACAGGATCTGGTCAGCGCGTTCACGGAAAACCCAAGCAATTCCAGATGGTTGAGTGCGGATATCTGGGTCTCTCCAAGAGGTTCGGACAGATCTCCCCAAGCGTAGGCAAAAAATCTAAGCGGGCGGCTTCGGGTGATCTCTGGATCGAGCTGGCGCAGAGAGCCGGCGGCGGCGTTGCGCGGATTGGCAAAAGGTTTTTCCCCGGCCTCCATCTGGCGTTTATTGAGCGCATCAAAATCCCGATGCAGCATATAAACCTCACCCCGCACCTCAAGAATTTCCGGAGCATTGTGCAGAAAATGGGGAATATCCTTGATCGTCAAAGCATTTTTTGTGACGTCTTCCCCTGTGGTTCCGTCACCGCGGGTTGCGGCCTGCAGCAGTTGACCGTTTTCATAGCGCAAGGACAGGGACAGACCATCGATTTTTGGTTCAGCCGTAAATTGTAGACCAGCCTCGGCAGGCAGACCCAGAAAGCGACGGACTCGGTCAACGAATTCGGCAACATCCTCGTCAGAAAAGGCGTTGCCCAGCGACATCATGCGCTGGCTGTGGGTGACCTTGACAAAGCCGTCAGCCAGCGGCGCACCAATGGATTCACTTGGGCTGTCGGCGCGTTTCAACTGCGGAAAACGGGCCTCGATTGCACTGTTGCGACGACGTAGACGGTCATATTCTGCGTCATCCATGATCGGGGAATCTTCGGTGTGGTAGGCCCTATTGGCCTGACCCAACAGATCGGCAAGGCGTTTCAACTCAACCCGGGCTGCGGCTGCGTCCAGATTTTCCACAGGCTGTTCCCCGGCCATCTCCACCTCTTTTCCCACTGGCAAAAGAGAGATAGGGCGACACGCAGGCCACGTCCAGTCAATTGATAGGAAACCGCCGCGCAGCCCCCACCATCAGCCCCCCCGGCATCAGGCGCCTATGGCAATCTGCGCGGGCACGGAGGCCGGCTCGGGGTCGCGCAAGACATAGCCTCGTCCCCAGACGGTTTCGATATAATTGTCACCACCGAGGGCCAGCGACAGTTTCTTGCGTAATTTGCAGATAAAGACATCGATGATTTTCAGTTCAGGTTCATCCATTCCGCCGTAAAGATGGTTCAGAAACATTTCCTTGGTCAGCGTCGTCCCCTTGCGCAGTGAAAGCAGTTCCAGCATCTGGTATTCCTTGCCGGTCAGATGCACGGCTACGCCATCGACCTCGACTGTTTTGGCCTCGAGATTGACGGTGATCTGTCCGGTCTTGATGATGGACTGTGCGTGCCCCTTTGATCGCCTGATGATTGCGTGAATTCTGGCGATCAGCTCTTCGCGGTGGAACGGTTTTGTCAGGTAGTCGTCGGCGCCAAAGCCAAAGCCGCGAATCTTGTTCTCAGCGTCGTCATTGCCCGAGAGAATCAGGATTGGCGTATCGACCCGCGCCCGGCGCAAATGGCGCAGAACCTCGTGCCCGTCGATATCTGGCAGGTTCAGGTCCAAGAGGATAAGGTCGTAATCATAGAGTTTTGCCAGATCGATCCCCTCTTCACCGAGGTCTGTTGCATAGACGTTGAGGTTGGCATTGGTCAGCATCATTTCAATGCTTTTTGAAGTGGTGGGATCATCTTCGACGAGCAGTATTCGCATGAGTTTTCTCCGATGGCAGCGCGATGTCTTGACCAACATTCGCCGAGATTAGTTAACCAGACGTTACCTTTTCTCCGCCTCTTATACTAAAACAACCTAAAGTTGTCTATACTTTTGTGTCTGGGTCACCTTCAGCCCCTTCACCCCGAATTCGCGCACAAGTCGCCGCCACGCGTTCAGCTCTTCATCGCTCAGCCCGTAAATCTCGCAGGCCTCCTCGACGTCGATCAGCCCGGCGTCCACCGCCTCAACCACGCGCGCCTTGCGGCTGGCAACCCACCGGACCGTGGTTTTTGGTGGCAGATCGGCGCGGCTGATTTTCCGCCCGTCCGGCAACGTCACAAAAACCGGGCCCTTTTCCTTTTTGATATACATCTCCCGACTCCTTTCGGGTCGAAAGCTTGACGCGAGGGTCTTAATAGTCGGATAAGGCGCCCCTTGAGAGTGGCTAAGATTTTCCTATATTTCCTCTCAAACCTGAAAGGCTGGTTCAAACGTGGCCCACGACTCGTCCAGACTGAACTCACTCGGCTTTGCCAAACCACCAGCCGAGACCCGCGTGATCGTGGCCATGTCCGGAGGCGTGGACAGCTCGGTCGTCGCTGCGCAACTGTCCGACGAGGGCTATGAGGTCATCGGCATCACGCTACAGCTCTATGACCACGGCGCGGCGCTGGCCAAAAAGGGCGCCTGTTGCGCCGGGCGGGACATCCACGATGCCCGCCGCGTTGCCGAAGAGATGGGCTTTGCGCATTATGTGCTGGATTACGAGAACAGCTTTCGCGAATCAGTCATTGACGAATTTGCCGACAGCTATCTGGCCGGCGCAACCCCGGTTCCCTGCATTCGCTGCAACGAGCGGGTGAAATTCCGCGATCTTCTGGAAACGGCAAAGGATCTGTCCGCCGATTGCATGGCCACGGGACATTATATCCAGCGTTTTACCGGCGCTTCAGGGCCCGAGCTGCATCAGGCGGCGGATCCGGCGCGCGATCAGTCTTATTTTCTGTTTTCAACCACCCGCCCGCAGTTGGACTATCTGCGCTTTCCCTTGGGGCATCTTAAATCCAAGGCCGAGACCCGGGCTTTGGCGCGCAAATACGGTCTGCCGGTTGCGGACAAGCCGGACAGTCAAGATATCTGTTTCGTGCCGAACGGGAATTACGCCTCGGTCATCGAAAAGCTGCGCCCCGGGGCAGCCGAGCCGGGGGATATTCTGGACCTGTCGGGCCGAGTTCTGGGCCAGCACAAGGGGGTCATCCATTACACGATCGGGCAGCGGCGCGGCCTTGGGATCGGTGGGGGAGAGCCGCTCTACGTGGTTCACCTCGACACCCAGCGGCGCGCCGTCATTGTCGGCCCCAAGGCGGAGCTTGAGACCCGCAGCTTTCCGATTGCCGAGGTCAACTGGCTGGGTGACGGCAGCTTTGATTCGCGTGAAATGCACGAGATCGCGGTCAAGGTGCGTTCGACCCGGCCACCGCGCCCGGCTGTTGTGCGCCCGAACGGGCCCGAGCGGGCCGAGGTCGAACTGTTGACCCCCGAAGAGGGAATTGCCCCAGGGCAGGCCTGCGTGTTTTATGCCAAGGACAGCAGCCGGGTTCTGGGCGGCGGCTGGATCAAGCCGGGGACGCGCCGCTGAACGGGCCCCCAAGACGCCCCCGTGATCTGACCATTCCTCTGGCCCGCGGCCTATCGGGCGCGCACCGGGGATGATGGGCTTATGGCGGACTTATGGCGTGTCATCTGACTGTTTCAACCCGTGGCGCATGACCCGGGGCAGCACGTCCTCGCTGGGCCAGTAGCCGCTGCTCAGAGCCACGTCATAGCCTTGCGTCAAACCCGCCGCGCGCATCGCCTCGACCGCCGCGCCGACGTCATAATCCAGCGACTCAAAGCGTATCTCGCCCCCCTCCAGAACGGCAAAAGAGGTGCTGCTCTGCCCGTCATTGGCGGGCATCCCGATGGCGCCCGGGTTGAGCCATGAAATCCCGTCGATCCAGCGGATGAAAGGCACCCCGGAATGGCCCGAAACCACCGCATCAAACGCCCCGACTTCTTCTTGCAATATGCTGATTTCATGCCAGAAATCATCGTCCGGGCTGATTGGCCACAGGAATCTGGAAATATCGCTGGCACCGCCGTGGATGACCACATGGCGCATCCCGTGATGGCGAAACAAAAGCCGGTCGGGACAGGCCCCCAGCCACTGGCGCGCGCGATCGTCGAGCAGGCCGTTGGCATAGCCATACCAGCCCGCCGACAGACCTTCGCAGGTGCTGCCCGCCGCAAAGCCGCAGCCGCAATCGGCGGCGGCCCGGGACAGTTGTTTCTCGCAATTCCCGGCAACGATCGGCAGGGCCAGATCCCGCATCATATCAATGCAGGCCAGCGGGTCGGCGCAATAGGCAACCACATCGCCGGTGCAGATGCGATGGCTGGCCGGAATCCCCTCCGCGTTGGCCCAGTCCATCAGCGCGCCAAGGGCCTGCACATTCGAATAGGGCCCGCCGAACAGCAAAACCGGACCATCAAGCGTGCCAAGATCGCAAATCTCCATCCCCCGTCGCTCCCTTGCAGATGACGGGGTTTGCCCCCATAACAAACCCATTCGCAGGTATTTTAAGGACAAAACCGGCCATGAAAAGCCAATTGCACGAGATCGTGACGTTTGACACCAGCTTTTGGTTGAGTGTTGCTCTTATCGCCGCGCTGCTTGTTTTCTCGGCCTTCTTTTCCGGCTCGGAAACGGCGCTGACCGCCGCCAGCCGGGGCAAGCTGCGGGCGATGGCGGACAAGGGCTCACGCGGCGCGATTCGAGCGTTGCGAATCACCGAGGATACCGAGCGGCTGATCGGCGCGGTTCTGCTGGGCAACAATCTGGTCAACATCATGGCCGCGTCATTGGCAACGGCGCTGTTTACCCGTATCTTTGGCGACAGTGGGGTGGCGCTGGCAACGCTGGTGATGACGCTTCTGGTTCTGGTTTTTGCCGAGGTCATGCCCAAGACCTATGCCATCACCAACCCCGAAAGCGCGGCGGTTCTGGTCTCGCCGGTGATCTCGTTTCTGGTCTTTTGCCTCAGCCCGCTGGTCGGGGCGATTCGCTGGTATGTGCGCCTCAGCCTCAGGGCCTTTGGGATCAAAACCGATCCCGGGCGCTCGGTTTTGGCAATCAACGATGAAATCGCCGGCACCATCGCCCTTGGCCATTCCGAGGGCGCGGTGGGCAAAGAGGACCGCGACCGGCTGCTGGGGGCGCTGGATCTGAAGGATCGCGAAGTCGAAGAGATCATGCTGCATCGCTCGGAAATCGAAATGATCGACGCCGCCGACCCGCCCGAGGCAATCCTGAACCAGTGCCTGCAATCCGATTACACGCGCCTGCCGGTGTTTCGGGGCGAGCCGGAAAATATCGTCGGGGTGGTTCACGCCAAGGACCTCTTACGCGCCGTTCACAAGCTGAAGGGGGCCGATGAGATGCACGCATTCAACGTTCTCGATGTGGCGATGAAGCCCTATTTTGTTCCCGAGACGACGACACTGGATGCGCAGATGCGCCAGTTTCTGCGGCGGCGCGCGCATTTCGCGCTGGTGGTCGATGAATACGGTGCCCTGCAAGGCCTGATCACGCTTGAGGACATTCTGGAAGAGATCGTCGGCGAGATTGCCGATGAGCACGACACCCGCGGCGAAACCCGTATCCGGCGGGTGGATGACGGGCAATTTATCGTCGATGGAGCAATGACGATCCGTGATCTGAACCGGGCGACGGACTGGGACATCCCCGATGACCACGCCATCACCGTTGCCGGTCTGGTCATCCACGAAAGCCAGAGCATCCCGACCGTGGGGCAGGTGTTCAGCTTTTACGGTTTTCACTTTGAAGTGCTGGAGCGGCGCGCCAACCGCATCACCAAGCTGAAAATCCGGCCGCTGCGATCCGCCTGAAAATTATCGGAGACCGGCACCCCATACCCATGGCCGTTATGACTAACCTTCCGGATCGCCTGCGGCGAGGGTGCCGTCATTTCCCTTGAAAATCGGGCTTTCGTTTTTCAATGAAGGCGCGCACCCCTTCGGCAAAGTCCGGGCTGTGTCCCGCCAGCCCCTGCTGTTGGGCCTCAAGCGCCAGTTGCGCATCAAGGGTGTTTTCAAAACTGGCCCGAAGGACCGTCTTGATCCGCCCATAGGCCGCTGTCGGCCCGTTGGCCAGTGTTTCGGCGCGCTGCTGCACCACGGCCTGAAACTCGCTTTCCGGGACCGCCTCCCAGATCATCCCCCAATCGGCGGCCTGACGTGCGGTGATCTTTTCGGCAAACAGCGCCGCCCCCATTGCCTTGGCAAAACCCATGTTGCGCGGTAGAAAGTAGGTGCCGCCAGCATCCGGAATCAGCCCGATCAACGAGAACGCCTGCATGAAATAGGCGGTCTCAGAGGCGATCACCACATCCGCCGCCAAAGCCAGATTGGCCCCGGCCCCGGCCGCCGGCCCGTTGACCGCAGCAATGGTGGGAATGGGGCAGTCGTAAATCGCGCGCAGCATCGGCTCATATTCACGCCGAAGTGTGGCCTCAAGGTCCAGATCTGCAGCATCCAGCGCCCCGCCCAGATCCTGCCCCGAGCAAAACCCGCGTCCCCGGCCGCTCAGGACCAGAACCCGCGCCTCCTGCCCGGCCCGCCGGAACGCGGCGCCAATCTCGTCGCGCATCTCGGCATTCATCCCGTTCAGGACGTCGGGACGATTCAGCCAAAGGCGGGCAATCCCCCCGCTCAGTTGGTATTCAACGGTCGAATATTGCATGAAACCCTCCGGTTGGCCTGTCACTGCGCGCTCTGATCCTACCCAAGGGGCGGCGCGGCGCAAACCGGAAACTTTGCGACCTTGCGTCAGTCCTGCAGGATCTCCTGCAAACGCGCCTGCTCGGCGGGGCTCAGATTTGCCGCCTCCTCGCCACGGCGCCGCCGGATAAAGGAAAAGCCGATCCAGCCCGCCAGCAGCAGCATCACCGGACCCGCCGCCCAAAGGACGATATTCGAGCCCTTTGCCGTCGGCTTTAACAGCACATATTCGCCATAGCGGGCAACGATATAGGCCACCACCTGGGCGTCGGTGTCCCCCTTGCGCAGGCGTTCGCGCACCAAAAGGCGCAGATCGCGGGCCAGATCGGCCGCACTGTCGTCGATGTTCTCATTGCGACAGACAAGGCACCGCAGGCCTTGGGAAATTTCCCGCGCCCGCGCTTCCAGCACCGGGTCCTTCATGATCTCATCGGGCAGCACCGCAAAGGAAGGGCCGGCAAATATCGGCAGCAGGATCAGCGTCATCAGAACCAACAGTTTTTTCATCAGATCACCTCCGCCGGCGGAGTTTTTGGCCCGCGTAGAGGACGCCGCCGCGCCGCGCCGGCCGCCACACGATAGCGCCGGTCAGTCAGGCTGAGCAGACCACCAAAGGCCAGCATCAGGGCACCGATCCACAGCGATGTCGCGAACGGCTTTACATAAGCACGCACCGCATAGCCGTTGGCATTTTTCTGCTTGTCGCCAATCACCAGATACACGTCATGGGTCAGCCCCGCCGAAATCGCAGCCTCGGTGGTCGGCATCCCGGCCACCGGATAGAGGCGCTTTTCGGGGTGCAGCCGGGCCAGCACCTGCCCGTCCTTCAGCACTGAAAAATCCCCCATGGTTGAGAAATAATTCGGGCCGCGGACATTCTCACGCACTCTGTCAAAGCGGATCTGATAGGTGGCCAGTGGCCCCGAGATGCTAAAGATATCCCCCGGCTTGGCCACCCGGATCACCTCGGATTGCCACGCTGTTACCGCCGAGATTCCAAAAAAGATCACCCCCATCCCGGCGTGCGCCACCAGCTTGCCATAATCCGCGCGCGGCAGGTTTTTGAGCCGCCTCAGCGTCTCGCCAAGGGCCACCTTGCCCAGCTTGACCCGCTGCGCCGTGTCCACCAGCGCCCCCAGAACCAGCCACGCCGCCAGCGCCAGACCCACAGGCGCCAGCATCCGCATGCCGGTCTGCATCACCAGAACCAGCGCCCCAAGCGCCAGAGACAGCGCCGCCACCCCCCACAACGGGCGCATACCGCGGCGCAGGTTGGCGCGCTTCCAGGGCAGCAACGCCCCCAATGGCAGGGCTAGCGCCAGAATGACCATGAAGGGGGTAAAGGCCAGATCGAAAAACGGCGCCCCGACCGACAGCTTGCGACCAAAGGCGGCCTCCGAGACCAGCGGCCAGATGGTGCCGACAAAGACGACAAAGGTCGCCACCACCAGCAATACGTTGTTCAGAACCAGCCCGCTCTCGCGGCTGACGATCCCGAACAGGCCCTTTGATTTCAGTGTTCCGGCCCGAACCGCAAACAGCGTCAGCGAGCCGCCGATGGCCACCGACAGAATCGCCAGAATAAACACGCCCCGGCTCGGATCCGTGGCAAAGGCATGTACCGAGGTGATCACCCCCGAGCGGACGATAAAGGTGCCGATCAGCGAAAACGAGAATGCCAGAATCGCCAGCAGGATCGTCCAGGTCCGAAGGCTCTCGCGTTTTTCAACAACGATCGCGGAATGCAGCAACGCCGTCGCAATCAGCCAAGGCATGAAGCTGGCGTTCTCGACCGGGTCCCAGAACCACCAGCCGCCCCAGCCCAATTCGTAATACGACCACCATGAGCCCATGGCGATGCCGATGGTCAGAAACATCCACGCCGCCAGCGTCCAGGGCCGCACCCAGCGCGCCCAAGCGGCATCCACCCGCCCCTCGATCAACGCCGCCACCGCAAAGCTGAACGCGGTCGAAAGGCCGACATAGCCCAGATATAAAAACGGTGGATGAAAGGCGAGGCCCGGGTCCTGCAAGAGCGGGTTCATTCCCTGCCCGTCAAAGGGCGGAAAAGCCAAGCGAATAAAGGGGTTGGAAGTGAACAACAGGAACGCATAAAAGGCAACCCCGATGGCCGCCTGTGTGGACAGCACGCGCGCCCGCAAGGCCGGCGGCAGGTTACGTCCAAAAAGCGCCACCAGTGCCCCGAACAGCGCCAGAATCGTCACCCAGAGCAACATCGAGCCCTCGTGATTGCCCCATGTTCCGGCCAGCTTGTAAAGCATCGGCTTGGTCGAGTGCGAATTCGTCACCACCAGCTGCAGCGAGAAATCCGACACCGCAAAGGCATACATCAGCGCCGCAAAGGCAAAGCCCGTCAGCACGAATTGCGACAGCGCCGCGGGCACCGCGACATCCATCCAGTTGCGCCAGTTCTTTTGCGCGCCGATCATCGGGATGATCATCTGCACGATGGCCACCATAAAGGCGAGAATCAGTGAAAAATGGCCCAGTTCTGCGGTCATGCCACGCGCTCCCTCTCAGCTTGAACATGCCGGATCATAGGGCATTGCCGAGAGGGCGCAAATAACAAAGCGCGTGATCGGGGTCTGGGCCCTAGGGCCAATTGCCTCAGGCTGGCGCGCCCGGCAGAGGTTGGCCGAATGGGCCGCCGCATCACCCAGACATGCAGCCGCACAGAGCGCCTGCCTTCAGCGGTCGTTGCCCGCCTGCCACTCGTCAAGCGCAGCATTTCGGTCGCGCGCGGGGGGGGGCGACTTTTGCACGCGCGCGCCTGTCGAAATCAGCGGGATGGGGCCCCCTGCCCCGCTTGCCCCCGCCGCGGCCCGACGATAGGACATCTCGCGGGCGCCAAAATAAAACGACACGATCGCCCCCAGCAACCACCACAGCGGTTGCGGCACCAGCGCCAGCCCTTGCATGCGCAGGGAAAATGACTGCGGCGCCACCATCGCATAGACAAACAGCCCGATCGTTCCCAGCGCCAGCGCCGGGCGCGGCAGCCGGTTCACGCCGTTCATAAGCTGATCAAAGCGGCCCGATGTCGCCTGACGATATTCCTGCCCGTATTGGTCCAGCGCCGCCAGATAGGCCTTGTTGTCCAGCGCCATCCGGCGCGTTGCATTGGGCCTGAACACCTCCGAGACTTGGGCGACGGCAGCCCCGATCTGACCCGCGGCACGTGAGGCGCCCAGCATTCTTGCAATCATCCCCATGCCGCCACCCGTGCCCGGTGCTCGGCATCGCTAAGATGAAATCGCGGCGAGATGAAACTCTCGGCGCGCAGGATCCACCCTCCCTTGCCGCCGTCTCGTCGGCAGACGAATTTGCGCAATCGCCGGTGCAGGTCGCCAAGGTGATAATAATAATTCCGCCGGGCAATCCCGTAGGCGTCCACCAGATGATCCGGCGCCAGTCTGAGGGCCGCGCGGGCCGCGGCGCGCGTCTGTGGACCGATCACCCCGTCAACAGCGGCACGCAGGCCCATTTCGACCAGCAGTTTCTGCAGAATCCGGACCGCATTGCTGCCCGCGTTGACATACATGTCGAAAACCGAGGGGTGCAGCGGTTGGGGCAGCGCATCAATCCCCGGTGCCTTGAAATAATGGCGGACGAAAATATCGACCGCGTCGCTCTGGCTTAGATTTCTGAGATCGCGCAAATCCACCTGACCATCGCCATTCCCGTCCAGCCCCAGCCGCCTGAGGGTGGCCAGCGTCACACCATGATTGGTCGGACCGCCGGGATCGGCGGGATCATTGGAAAACCCGCCCTCACGGGCGACGATTTGCTCGGCAATCTGCCTGACATCTTCCTGCATGGCGCACCTTTTCTCGGGGATCAAACCTGTCCCAAGGCTGCGCAATAGTGGTAAAGAAAGCCTTTACTTACCGTTCGGTGGGACATAGACGCCTTGCTTTTTCAGCGCGTCCACGACCTCTTTGGGCATGTAGTTTTCGTCATGTTTTGCAAGGATTTCCGTAGCTTGGAAGGTGTTGTTCACAAACTTTCCGGTGGCAACAACGCCTTTACCCTCCTTGAACAGGTCCGGCAGGATGCCGGTATAGCGCGCCGGAACCGAGGCCCCTCCATCGGTGACCCGAAAGGTGATGGTCTTGCCCTCGCCCCGCTTCAGGCTGCCTTTTTCCACCAGCCCGCCAATGCGAAAAACCTCGTTTGGCCCCGGTGGGTTGGCAACAACCTGACTGGGACTGCGAAAATAGCTGATCCCGTCCCGCAGGGCATATCCCACCAGAGTGGTCGCGCCGGCCAGAAACACAAAGGCGGCAATGATCAGCTGAATTCGCCGCTTCTTCTTTAGTCCACCAACTGCCATTTTCTTGCTCCTTCAGGGGAAAACCGGGGCCAGCATCAGGCCGGAGGTTTCGTCCAGCCCCAGCATGATATTGGCAATCTGAACGGCCTGCCCCGAGGCGCCCTTGACCAGATTGTCGAGAACCGAAACCAGAATGACCCGCCCATCCTGCCGGTCGGCAACGACGCCGATATGACACTGGTTCGAGCCCCGGACATGGCGCGTCGCCGGGGTCTCACCAAGCGCCAGCACCTGCACAAAGGGCTCGTCACGATAGGCCTCCAGCAGCGCCCGGTGCACCGCGTCGGCCTCTGCGCGCGCATAAATCGTCGCCATCATGCCCCGGTTCATTGGCACCAGATGCGGCGTGAAACTGGCGACGACCGGCTGCCCGGCTGCAAGGCTCAGCTCTTGATCCAGTTCGCCCATATGCCGATGATGGGCGACCCCATAGGCGGAGAACCCTTCGTTGACCTCGGCAAACAACATCCCCTCCTGCAGGCCGCGCCCGGCCCCCGAGGCGCCGGATTTGGCGTCGATCACGATGGGATCCGGGGCCAGAACTCCCGCTTTCAGGGGCGGGATCAAGGCCAGAAGCGAGGTCGCCACATAACACCCCGTATTGGCAGTGATCCGGGCGCCGGCAATTTCGGCGCGGTAATGCTCGGGCAGACCAAAGGCGACCGTCGGCTGAATGTCCATGGCGCTGTGCGGGCGCCCGTACCAATGACGATAGGCCGCACCGTCACGCAGGCGAAAATCGGCCGACAGGTCCACCAGCTTTACCGTTTCCGGAAGGGTTTTCGCCAAGCCATGCGTCACCCCGTGGGGCATCGCGCAAAAGGCCAGATCGACGGCGCTGAAATCCACGTCCTCGATCCGGCACAGGGTCGGCAGATCGAGGTGGCGCAAATGTGCAAATACCGCCGCAACTTCCTGACCGGCCTTGCGGTCGGCGGTCAGGGCGACGATCTCCATTGCCGGATGAGTCGCGATCAGGCGGATCAGCTCGGCCCCCGTATAGCCAGACGCCCCTAGGATTGCGATTTTCTTTGCTGCCGTCATGGCCCTGCTTTCGATCACTGTAGTCAGGGCAGCACATAGGCCATTTCCACGGCCCTTTCAATTGCCTCTGCTGTCACGCCCTCCAAGGGCCATCTTTACCCTCCAGCGCTGGTGAGCTTGCCGGTGAATTCACGCTGCCTGAAAGACGATTTCGCGATGCAGAAAGCGGGTGGCCTGATCTGAAACCACGCGCGGATTTCCGGTGGTCAGGAACCCCGACGTCTGACCCTTGCCCCGCATGTCGGGATGGCGCATCAGGTAATCGTCAAGGCTTTTTGCGACCAGCTTGCCTTGCGAAAAAATGCGCACGTCCGGCCCCAGCGCCGCGGCAAAGGCCTCGGCCATCAGCGGGTAATGGGTGCAGCCCAGAACCGCCGCTTCGGGATGCGGCATCCGCCGCTTCAACGCATCCACATGGCTGCGCACAAGGGCCTCGGCCAGAATAAGATCCCCCACCTCCAGCGCGTCCACCAGACCGCCGCAGGGCTGCGCCTCGACATCGACCCCGATAGCGCGAAAAGACAACTCGCGCTGAAAGGCGCGGCTGGCCACCGTCGAGGGGGTGGCAAACAGCGCAACATGTTTCACGTCCACCTCGCGCGGGGCCGAGTTGTCGCCCCAGGTCCGCTCGGTCAGCGCCTCGATCAAGGGGACGAACACCCCCAGAACCCGCTTGTCCGGCGGCACCCAGTTTTCCTGCATCCGCCTGAGCGCCGCCGCCGAGGCCGTGTTGCAGGCCAGAATGACCAGATCGCAGCCCGCCTCAAACAGGCGCGAAACACCTTGGCAGGTCAGCTCATAAATGTCATCCGCGTCCCGCACCCCGTAGGGGGCGTGGGCGTTGTCACCGAAATAGACCAGCGGCAGATCCGGCAACAAATCGTGCACCTCGCGGTAAACCGTCAGACCGCCCAGACCGCTGTCAAAGATACCGACTGCCATATGTCCTCCGCCCCCGGGGGGCACCGCCTTCGTTGATATTCACGCGCAGCCCCTCTCGGCCATGACCCTGCATGTCTTTTGCGCGAAACTCCGGTCTCTGCCTTTTTCGCAACATGCGTCAAAAGTCGCGCCCGTATTCGTCGAGATTGACCGGCTTGGGTGACAGACCATAGGTCTGGCGGCGCAAAAAGTCCATCATCGCTGTGGGGTCCTTGGCGTAGGCGTCAAGGGTGTCTCGATCCAGCGGCTTTCCGATGGCCACCCGAACCGGGCGGTTGGTGCGGCGCTTGAATTCGCTGATCAGCAAAGCCGTGCGCAGGGTCTTGTTGACACGGCCAAAGAAATGAAACCGGCGCGAGTTGTGCCCCTCAAAAAACACCGGGACCACGACGGCGTTGGATTTTGCGATCATCTTTGCGGTGAACGTGCGCCACGCCGGGTCCATGGGAAAGCCGAACATCCGTCGCGGAGACGAGACCGAACCGCCGGGGAAAACACCAACCGCCCCCCCCGCCTTCAGATATGTCAGCGCCTGCTTGCGGGTGTTCAGGTTCAACGCCATCGCCTCACGCGTTTCGTCAAAGCTGATCGGCAGGATCACGTCGTTTATGTCCTCGGCCTTGGAAAAAACCTTGTGCGCAAGGATGCGGAAATCGCCGCGCGTGCGCGACATGATCTGCCCCAGCATCAAGCCGTCGAGAATGCCGTAGGGGTGGTTGGCCAGCACCACCACCGGCCCGGTTCTGGGAATATTGTCCAGCGACCCCGAGATGATTTCAAGGCTCAGCCGATAGCGTTCGGGCACCACATCCCAGAAATTTCGCCCTGCGGCGATCTCGCGGTCATATCCCCGGGCGCGGCGGATCAATTTCAGGCGACCGGTTGCGTTTTCGACCGTGCGGATCAACAGACGACCCCGCCTTGTCCGGGCCGTAATCGCGTAGGAAATCTCCCGTGTTGCGGAAAAGTGCCTGCCCATCCTCATCATTCACCCGGTTCTGCAAGATTGTGTCAGTTCTGTAACACAGCCCATAGAGCAACGATGGTGGAAAATCCAGTTGGAACGGGGATATTGTGATGACACGCCGCAGCGCGCAGCGAAAAAGGGCCGACCCGAAGGCCCGCCCTTTTTGCAATTCCGTTCGACTTTCAGGCGCTGCATGTTGCAGGCGCGGTGTAACAACCGCTTTCTGCCCTTGCGCGCCGTGCTTTCCAGAGCTCTAGCGTTTGGAGAACTGGAAGCTCCGGCGAGCCTTGCGCTTGCCGTATTTCTTGCGCTCGACCACTCGCGAGTCGCGGGTCAAAAAGCCAGCCGCCTTCAGCGGTGCCCTGAGGCTGGGTTCATAAAGCTGCAGCGCCTTGGAGATGCCGTGCTTGACCGCACCGGCCTGACCCGACAGGCCGCCCCCCTTGACGGTGGCGATCACGTCGAACTCGCCAGTCACACCGGCAACCTCGAACGCCTGACGCAGAACCATCTGCAGCACCGGGCGGGCGAAATATTTTTCCATCTCGCGTCCGTTTACGGTGACCTTGCCCGAGCCGGGGCGGATCCAGACCCGTGCCACGGCATCCTTGCGCTTGCCGGTGGCATAGGAGCGCCCCAGCTCATCGCGCACAGGCTCACGCGGGGCGGCGGTTTCGACCAGGGTGACCTCTTCGACGACGGCCGACAGCTCTTCCAGAGAATTGATTTGATCGCTCATGTTCAGGCGCTCCGCGTGTTTTTCGGATTCATCGATTTAACGTCCAGAACCTCGGGATTCTGGGCCTCGTGCGGATGGCTGGCGCCGGCATAGACACGCAGATTGGTCATCTGTTTCCGGCTGAGGGGACCACCCGGCAGCATCCGCTGCACGGCCTTGACCACCACGCGCTCGGGGAACTTGCCCTCGAGAATCTGGCCCGCCGTGCGCTGTTTGATGCCGCCCGGATGGCCGGTGTGCCAGTAATAGATCTTGTCGCTGCGCTTTTTGCCGGTCATCTGCACCTTGTCGGCGTTGATTATGATGACGTTGTCACCCATGTCCATATGGGGCGTGAAGGTGGCCTTGTGTTTGCCACGCAGACGCATCGCCACGATAGAGGCAAGACGCCCCAGAACAACGCCCTCGGCATCGATCAGGATCCATTTCTTGTCAATATCAGCAGGTGTTGCTGTAAAGGTTTTCATGTTTTCACCGTTTCGGGTTTGGAATTGGCGGCATATCCCGGCCACCGGTCAACTGATAGGCGGGTTTTAGAGAAAAATGACGCCGGGTCAAGAGGTGTCTTGCGAGATTATTACCGCAAAATCAACATGTTATAAATTAGGTATTATAATACCCCACAAATTATCGCCGCGGCGGGATCGAATAGGTCAGACTGGCCCGCGCCAGAGGTCGTGGATCGTCAAGGCCGTGGATGATCACATCGCCAACGCTCAGGCTTTGGCCCAGTTTCAGGATGCGTGCCTCGCCAAGCAGATCTCCAGGCGGCGGCTTGCGCATGAAATCGATCGCGCAGTTGGTGGTGACAGTCAGCGCCTCGGGCCCGATCATTGCCAATGTGGCCAGATAAAAGGCGCAATCGGCAAGGGCAAACATGCTGGGCCCCGAGACCGTGCCTCCGGGGCGCAGGTGGCTGTCGTCAATCCGCATCCGCAAGCAAAGACCATCCGCGCGGATCTCGGTAATTACGAATTGCTCGCCGACCTGCGGAAACTCGCGCTCCATCAGGCGGTGCAATGCGTCGATGCTCATCACTGGTTTCATCTTTGGCCTTTTCCCTTGTCCCCGCCGATACCCTTGCTAGACTTGCGGCGCTCTCAGCCGGATACAAGGGAAATTTTACCATGAGCGATTCAATTCTTTTGCGCACAGACCACGGGGCGGTGGCAACGCTAACCATGAACAGCCCGTCAAATCTGAACGCGCTGTCGGATGCGATGATCGCCGCGCTTCAGGCCGAGCTGGATGCGCTGGCCGGGGATCGCGGGATTCGGGCCGTCATCCTGCGCGGCGCAGGCAAGGTATTTTGTGCCGGCCACGACCTGAAAGAGATGACCCAGGGTCGGCAGGCCGAGGACGCCGGACGCGAGTATTTTCAGGACCTCTTTGCCCGCTGCTCGGCGCTGATGACGACCCTGCCACGCCTGCCCCAACCGGTAATCGCCCAAGTGCACGGGATCGCCACCGCCGCCGGCTGCCAGCTGGTGGCCAGCTGCGACATGGCGGTGGCCGCCGAAGGAACGCGGTTTGGCGTGAACGGGGTCAATATTGGTCTGTTCTGCTCAACGCCGATGGTGGCTCTGAGCCGCAATATTCCGCGCAAGCAGGCCTTTGAGATGCTGACCACGGGCCGGTTCATTTCGGCCGAGCGCGCCCAAGAGCTGGGGCTGGTGAACAGGGTGGTGGCCGACGAGGCCTTGGGCGACAGCGCGCGCGAACTGGCCGAAACGGTCGCCGCCAAGCTGGGAGCGGCGGTGAAGATCGGCAAGCGCGCCTTTTATGAGCAGCTGGAGATGCCGCTGAGCGAGGCTTATGCCCACACCAGCGAGGTGATCGTCGAGAACATGCTTTATCGCGACACCGAAGAAGGCATTGCCGCGTTTCTGGAAAAGCGCGACCCCGACTGGGACCAATAGGTTGACTCGCCCCCCATAGAGCACCACAACGCTCGGCTCCCAAACATAAGCGCCGGGGGCTGTTTGCCCCCGCACCCCCAAGAGTATTTAGCCAAAAAAGAAGGGGGCCCATAAGCCCCCCTCTTGCCAATTCGGGTGATCGTCTGCTCAGGTGATCCGCGTCAGCAGCTGATCGAGGCTGGCCTTTGCGTCGCCATAAAACATACGGGTATTTTCCTTGAAGAACAGCGGGTTTTCGATACCGGAATAGCCGGTTCCCTGCCCGCGTTTGCTGACAAACACCTGTTTTGCCTTCCAGACCTCGAGCACCGGCATGCCGGCGATCGGGCTGTTGGGGTCCTCTTGCGCAGCCGGGTTCACGATGTCGTTGGAGCCGATCACAATGGCCACATCGGTTTCGGGGAAATCATCGTTGATCTCGTCCATCTCCATCACGATGTCATAGGGCACCTTGGCCTCGGCCAGAAGCACGTTCATATGGCCGGGCAGACGGCCCGCAACCGGATGGATGCCAAAGCGCACCTCCTTACCCTTGGCACGCAAACGCCGGACCAGCTCGCTAACCGATTGCTGGGCCTGCGCCACAGCCATCCCGTAGCCGGGCACAATAATGACGCTGCTGGCCTCTTCGAGTGCGGCAGCCACACCGTCTGCGTCAATGGCAACCTGCTCGCCTTCGATCTCCATTGCCGGGCCTTTGGAACCGCCAAAACCGCCAAGGATCACCGCCAGAAACTGTCGGTTCATGGCCTTGCACATGATGTAGGACAGGATCGCACCGGATGAGCCGACCAGCGCACCGGTCACGATCAGCAGGTCATTGCCCAGCAAAAAGCCGGTGGCCGCCGCCGCCCAGCCGGAATAACTGTTCAGCATCGAGACCACGACCGGCATATCGGCACCGCCAATGGCCATCACCAGATGGACGCCGAGGATCAGTGCAAGAACCGTCATCAGATAAAGGGTCCAGCTGCCGGTTCCCTGCATATACATCACCATCAGAACCACCGAGACCACGACGATCAGCACGTTCCAGACGTGGCGCATTGGCAGGATCATCGCCTTGCCGCCGATCTTGCCCGCGAGCTTGCCAAAGGCGACGATCGAGCCGGTCAGGGTTACAGCGCCGATAAAGACCCCGAGGAACACTTCGACCTCGTGGATGATCTTGTCAGCGTTCGAAGCGAACTCATGCACGGTCAGGTCCGAGTTCAGCCCGATCAGGACCGCGGCCAGACCGACAAAGCTGTGCAGCGCTGCGACCAGTTGCGGCATGCCGGTCATCTCGACCCGCGAGGCAACAATTGCGCCGATCACCGCCCCAATCAGGAGGACGACGGCCAGCGTGCCGGTAAAGGCCACTCCGGGGCCGGCAATCGTGGCGAAGATCGCAATTGCCATACCGACGATCCCGAACCAAACGCCACGCTTGGCGCTTTCGTGGTCTTTCAGGCCGCCGAGGCTGAGAATGAAAAGAACTGCGGCCGTGATATAGGCGGCGGTTTGAAGTTCCGTTGACATGGTCATGGTTAAACCTCCACCCTCAAGATTTCTGGAACATCTGGAGCATACGGCGTGTCACCATAAAGCCCCCGACAATATTGATGCTGGCGACCAAGATCGAGACCGCGGCCAGCGCAACAACCAGACCGCTGTTTGAGCCGATCTGCAGCAGCGCCCCGACAATGATGATCCCCGAGATCGCGTTCGTCACCGCCATAAGAGGGGTATGCAACGCGTGTGCAACGCCCCAGATGACCTGAAAACCGACAAAGACCGCCAACACGAAAACGATGAAATGCTGCATGAAGGCCGGCGGAGCATAGACGCCCACAAGCGCCATAAACAACCCGCCAAGGACCAATGCCGCAATCTGCCGACGCCCGGCCTTTCGCAACAGGGCGGCCTCTTGGGCGGCGATTTCCTCGGGGGTTTTTTCCGGGGCCGCCGGTTTTTTGGCGGCGATTGCCTGCACCTTGGGCGGCGGCGGCGGAAAGGTGATCTCGCCGTCATAGGTGATCGTTGCGCCGCGGATGACGTCATCCTCCATATTGTGAACGATCTGCCCATCCTTGCCCGGTGTCAGATCGGAAATCATGTGCCGGATATTGGAGCTGTAGAGCTCGGAAGCCTGTGTTGCCATGCGGCTGGGGAAATCGGTATAGCCGATAATGGTCACGCCGTTCTTGGTTTCGATCTTTTCATTGGCCACTGTCAGATCGCAGTTGCCGCCACGCTCGGCAGCCAGATCGACCACGACCGAGCCGGGCTTCATCGCCTCGACCATATCCTTCAGCCACAGCTTGGGTGCATCACGCCCCGGGATCAGCGCCGTGGTGATGACGATATCCATATCCGGCGCCAGTTCGCGGAACTTGGCCAGTTGCGCCTCGCGGAACTCGGGGCTGGAGGGAGCGGCATAACCGCCGGTCGCGGCGCCATCCTGCACCTCGTCGGAAAACTCGAGATAGACGAACTCGGCGCCCATGCTCTCGATCTGTTCAGCCACCTCGGGGCGCACGTCAAAGGCATAGACCTGCGCGCCCAGACTGGTTGCCGCACCGATTGCCGCAAGGCCGGCAACACCAGCCCCCACGATCAACACCTTGGCCGGAGGCACCTTGCCCGCCGCCGTCACCTGCCCGGTGAAAAATCGCCCGAAACTGTTGCCCGCCTCAATCACCGCGCGATAGCCGGCGATATTGGCCATCGAACTGAGCGCGTCCATTTTCTGCGCGCGGCTGATCCGTGGCACCATGTCCATGGCGATATAATTGGCGCCCGCGTCTTTCATCCGCTCCAGCTGCTCGGGGTTTTGCGCGGGGTAGAAAAACGAAATGACCGTCTGTCCCTTGCGAACGCGCTTTTCCTCGGTGGCGTTTTTCAGGGGCCGGACCTTGACCACCACGTCGGCGGCCTTCCAGAGGGCGGCGGCGGTTTTCACCACTTCGACGCCCGCGTCCTTGTAATCCTGATCCGAATAGCGCGCCGCCTTGCCCGCGCCGCTTTCGATCACGCATTCGTGGCCCAGTTTTTGCAATTGCAGGGCCGAGGCGGGCGTCATTGCCACCCGGTTCTCACCCTCAACGGTTTCTTTTGGTGCGCCTATCTTCAAAGCCGATCTCCCCTCATTTCGCCGCACCCGATACCGTGACCACTGGCGGCGTCAACATATTCGTATCTTTGCAAATACAATCCGAATGACTGCTCTTACATTTTACCCCACCGATCAAGCGACAGACAGCAAAATGCGACGTCTGGTCACGACTTTCCCGCTTTTGCGCAGGCGTTTACCGACATTTTCAACGATTTCCGGTGCCACGCGGTCAAAAGCCGTCGATCTGTCGCCACGCTGGCATGGTTCACAGCCAGCGGCGCGTTCGGGCCGAAAATTTCGCGAACGCCTCGGGAAACTCGGCGGCCAGTCGGCGCTCTTCACCGCGGATGAACCGAACCTCGATCAGCTTCATGAAAACCGGCACCAAAAGCACCCCGATGATTGAGCCGCGAAGCAATGCAAAGCCCAGAAATACCGTGGCATCGGCCAGATAAATCGGGTTTCGGGTCCAGCGATAGGGACCGCGCGCAATCAGCGCATCGGGCACGCGTCGCGGCACGACGCTGGTCTTGTGGCGCAGAAATTCCGTTGCCGCCCAGAGCATCAGCACAAGGCCGACCGCGATCAGCCCCCAGCCCAGCCAGACTGTGAGTGACGAGTCAAAACCGAACGGGTTAAAAATCCGACTTTGAAAATATGTGATCACAAGAAACAGAGTCAGCCATGACGGTGGCATATCCAACACGTTTTTCCATAGGTATTTCATGGCCTTGAAATCCTTTGTTAAACTCCACTTGCCCCGTATGGGGCGGCTTGTCCTGCCCAAAACAGCGCGCAACCTTCGCCACAGGCATTGTGGTCTGCCGCCCGCACAAAGGCAAGAGCCGTGGCAACACGCCCTTGCCAGCGGGCGGCTCTCTGTGCAGGAATGAAACCCGGCCTCGCATCAACAGCCGTTTCAGGACCCACCCCACGCCATGACAGGCCTCGCCAAGTTTGCCCGATTCACGACCATTCTGCTGCTGGCAGCGGGGGCCTCAAAACGCATGAAGGGCGTCGATAAACTGCTTGAACCGATTGACGGAATTCCGTTGCTGCGGCGCAGCGCCTCGGCCTGCCTTGGCAGTGCGGCAGCGCATGTCGCGGTGGTCCTGCCGACCAATACTTCGACCAATCGGGCTCGCCTGACTGCCCTTGACGGGCTCTCGCTGCGCCGCATTCAAACCCCTGACTGGGCCGAGGGGATGGGGGGATCGCTTCGCGCCGGGATCAGACGCCTTGCTCCGGGCAGCACGGCCGTAATCATTGCGCTGGCCGACATGCCCGAGATCCGCGCCGAGGATTATGACCGCCTGATCGCCGCCGCCGCACGGACGAGGGGCAAAACCATCTTTCAGGCCAGCACACAAGCGGGAACGCCTGGCTTGCCGGTGCTGTTCAGGGATGTGCATTTTCCGGCCCTTGGAAACCTGACCGGAGATCGGGGCGGGCGCGACATCATCCGCGCACACGCCAAGGCGAAAATTCTGGTGCCATTGCCCGGCGACCGGGCGCTGTGCGATCTTGATACGGCCGAGGACTGGCGGCGGTATCGGGCGCGATGAGGGCGCCTTTGCCAAAGGCGATCCGCTCAGAGAAACCGGCGCAAAATATGCGTCTTGCCCGTTGTCCGGTTGTTCTCTGCACGCTTTTTCTCACGCGCACAGCGCTCGGCAATTTCGGGGAAAATCTCAAATATCTCAAGGCGTTGCGCGTTACCTTCGGGGTTGGCCGAAGTATCGCTGGCCTTGAAGGTTTCGACCCAGACGCCATTGGCCGAGATGACCTCGTGACGTCCCAGAACCAAATGCACATAGGTGATACCCGTCGTGTCGATCTGCTGCACGGTCCGGTGGTTGACAAGGTTCTTGAAGGCGATTCGCTCTTCCACGACACGGTTCAGCACCCCCTTTGCCGGCAATGAAAACGGTACCCGGCAGTTGGGCGTCACCATCATGTCACGCCGCGGCAGGCCCTCGCCAAAGGCATCCTGCGACACCAGAACCGGGCGCAGATGCGGGTGATCCAGCAGGAAACGCCCGCTCATCGGCTTGATCCCGACCCAGCGCACCAGTTGCAGGCCGTTGTCGCGGGTCAGAACCCGGTCTCCGGGGCGCAGGTCCTCAATGGCGACCTCGCCATGTTCCGTTGCAATCCGGGTTTGTGCCACAAAACAGGTCATCTCAGGCCTCCTCTCTGCGCTTGGCGGCGCCGATTTCGACGGCGCGCACCAGTTGGACGGCGACAAAGACCGAAATTCCGGCCAGCCCGGTGAAATTCACCGTATATCCGGCGATAAAGGCAATATTGGCAATGGTTGCGCCCAACCAGAGCGCGACGAGGAGCATGATATAGAGGGAACGAACCGTCGGGTTCCAGTCATCGAGAAAACGCATTTTTCTGCCGTTACGCATCCAAATGATGCGACCTTTTCCTTCGCGGCAGCCCCAAGCCTCGGTTGGTGCCCTTCCCAGTCGGGCATTCACGAATGCTCTTTTAAGGCGAAATGCCGGATTCACAAAGCGAAATCTGGCGGAAATGTGTCGGAAATGGGCCCAAGCGGGCAGAAATGAGGCAAATCTGGCAGGCGGCGCGCGACGTGGTAATTGTGTTCAATTTACGATCAATGTCCCATAAGTACCAAATATCAAAATGTTAATTTGCTGATATTGCCTAATCTTTTATTTTTGCACCGCCCGATTATCGCAATTAACGAAACAAAAACTCGAGAGCCACGCGGCGGCTCCGCCCTGCCGGGGCCCGGGGAATAGGCGTGTTTTCAAGACAGAGAGTTTCCTGAACAAGAACAGTTTTTCATCAATTCCAGACAAATTTTACCGATTTTGGGGCACGCCATTCCCGCACGGCCGTACCGTAACATGGACCGCCGGCCAATTTTGCGGTTGCATCTCACAGGCGGGATTGCCACCTATGGCGCGACAAATTCCATCACCCCCGGAGACCCCCATGACCGACAAGACTCCCCTGCCCTTCATCCCGTTTGAAAGTTTCAAGGTCGGACAGGTGCAGGAGTTTGGCAGCTATCACGTGACCGAGGCCGAGATCATCGAGTTTGCGCGCAAATACGACCCGCAATTCTTTCACCTGGACCCGGTGGCCGCCAAGGACTCACTGTTCGGCGGCCTCTGTGCCAGCGGTTGGCACACCTGTGCGATGACGATGGCAATGCTGGTGGAAAACATGGAAAAAACCGGCCGGTCGCTGGGCTCTCCGGGCATCGACAGCCTCAGCTGGCGCCATCCGGTCTATCCCGGAGACACGCTTTCGGTACGTATGGAGGTGCAGGAGTTGCGCCCCTCCAAAAGCCGCCCTCAGATCGGCTTTGTCATCAGCCAGACCCAGGTGTTCAACCAGAACGGAACTTGTGTGATGGAATTCATCAGCAAGGGAATTTTCCCGCGCCAAGCCACCTGAGGATGACTCGGCGCCGAATCTTTCCCCCAGAGGCGAATTTTCCTTTACAAATAAGGCAATCAGCGCGACACTGAAGGCCATAGAAGATGCGCCATGGCAGCATAAGCCACCACAAGAACTGGCCATCGAGGGATCGTGAAAACGAAATGTAGCAGTCATGTCTGAAAAACCGTCAAGTTCCGTCGTCGTCTGGGATCTGTTTGTCCGCGTCTTTCACTGGTCACTGGTCGCGGGCGTGACCGTCGCGGCAATCACCGGGTTCTTTGTCGGCGCAACTGCCATAGACGTGCACGTTTGGGTTGGACTGGCGCTGTTTGCGCTGGTTGTGGCCCGGGTCACATGGGGTTTTTTAGGCTCGCGATTCGCCCGGTTTGCGACCTTTGTGGTCGGCCCGCGCAAGGTATTGCACCATATCGTCGAGCTGCAGGAGGGCACCGCCGGACGGCATCTGGGGCACAACCCTCTGGGCGCGTGGATGATCCTGACCATTCTGGCCGCCATTACCTTTCTGGCGATCTCGGGGCTGATCGTCTGGGGCGGCATTTTTGCCCACGGCCCGTTCACCGGCTTTTACGATTTCGATGACGGGCAACCGTTTTTCCGCCTGCACTGGTGGGTAGCCCTTGGCCTTTTGGCGCTGGTGGCGCTGCATATCGGCGGCGCGATTTTTGAAAGCATGCGCGTGCATGAAAACCTTGTCCGCGCCATGATTACCGGGTTCAAGGAACCGCGCGAGAACGACGCCGTCGAAGGCGCCCCCGAGCAACCCGAAAACGGTCCGCGCCCGGGGCTGACGGTGCTGATCACACTGCTGGTCATGGCCATCCCCATCGGCGCGACCTTTCAGGCCTCGCGCATCAAGATCAAGGTCACCCACCGTCCACCGGACACCAGGGGCACGGTTTACGCCGAAAATTGCAGCGACTGCCACGGTGTCTATTCGCCCACGCTTTTGCCCGCGGACAGCTGGCGCAAGCTGATGGCGACACTGGACAACCATTTCGGCGAGGATGCCAGTCTGGACGCCGACACCACGAAACAGATCGAGGACTACCTCGTGGCCCACAGCGCTGGCAGCGTCGAAACCAAGCCCTCGGCGGTTTTCACGACCGTCTCGGCCAAGGATCCGACCCGCATCACCGCATCCCCCTTCTGGGTCAAGACCCATCGCAAGATCCCCGACTACGTCTTTTCCGCCAAGCCGGTTTATTCCAAGGGCAACTGCTTTGCCTGCCACAGCGACGCGCAATCCGGCTGGTTCTATCCCGGCAATATCGAGGTGCCCGATTCCATCGCGCCGCCCAAGAAATAAGCCCACAGGAGACCCAATAAAAAAACGATCAAACAACTGAGAGAGAGGCCATTATGACACAAAAAACACGACTAATTCTGACGACGCTGGCAGCCGGGGCAATCGCCCTGTCAATGCCCCTTGGCGTCAACGCCGACCCGGCCCATGACGCGGTGCTGAAACTCTATGGCGCGCCGTCGTCCTTTTCCGCCGCCCGCGGCAAGGCGTTTTTCCTTGGCACCCACAAGGGGGGCAAGCCGCAGACCCCCTCGTGCACGACCTGCCACACCAAGAACCCGCGCAACAGCGGGCGCACCCGGGCCGGCAAGGTAATCAAACCGATGGCCGTTTCCAAGACGCCCTCGCGCTTTACCGATCCCAAAAAGGTCAAGAAATGGGCCCGGCGCAACTGCAAAACCGTTCTGGGGCGGGAATGCACCCACACCGAGCTGGGTGACGTCTTGACCTATCTCGGCAGTATCTGATTTTTCTAAAGGACAGGATAAATGACACGACTTACACCTTTTCGCATCTTCACCACCGCCGCCGGCCTTGGTGCGATCCTTGCGGCCAGCGTCACCATCGCCGATGCCGCGCGATTGAGCCCGGTTTCCGACAAGATCACCAAGACCGAATGCTCGGCCTGCCACATGGTCTATCCGCCCGGGCTGCTGCCTAAGGCCTCGTGGAAGAAAATTCTTAATACCCTCAGCGACCATTTCGGTGAGGATGCCAGTCTGGACGCGAAAACGACCGCACATATCCGCAATTACCTGATGTCACACGCCAACACCCGGCTAAAGACCAAGGCGTCAAATCCCACCTTGCGGATTACCGATTTCTACTGGTTCAACCGCCAGCACGGCTCGCGAGCGCGGGCCTATGCCAAGAGCCATAAATCAATCGGCACGATCTCGAACTGCGCGGGCTGCCACCGCTCGGCGGAACGAGGCGTTTTCGGCGACGATTAATGCCAAACGGCCAACGCTGTCAGGAACGGTGACAGGAACGGCCAAACAATCGGGCCGCGCGCAGAGATAGTGTTCTGCGCGCGGCCCTGTCGGTTGGGCCCCTGCCACCGACAGATCCTGCCTCCCCCCTTGACCAAGGCCTTTGAAACACCGAAGATCAGGGCCGCCCGCCAGCGGCACCCCGATCAACACCTTGCCACGGAAAGCTCCCCTAAATGTTTGATGTCCTGATAAAAAACGCCAACCTCCCCGATGGGCGCACGGGCGTTGATGTCGGTATAAGGGGCAGCAGGATTGCCGCTATCGAAACCGGGCTGAGTGCCGGCTCGACCGTCGAAGCCGGCGAGATCATCGATGCCACCGGGCGGCTGCTCTCGACCGCCTTTGTCGATCCGCATTTTCACATGGACGCCACCCTGTCACTAGGTCTGCCGCGGATGAACCTGTCGGGCACCCTGCTGGAGGGAATCGCGCTGTGGGGGGAATTGCGTCCCACCCTGACGCGCGAGGCGCTGATCGAACGCGCCCTCAGTTATTGCGATCTGGCGGTCGCGCAGGGATTGCTTTTCATTCGCAGCCATGTGGACACCAGCGATCCGCGTCTGGTCACCGCCGAGGCCATGCTGGAGGTGCGCGAGCGCGTCAAACCCTATATCGACCTGCAACTGGTGGCGTTTCCACAAGACGGCTATTTTCGCGCCCCCGAAGGGGTCAAATCCCTGACCCGGGCACTGGACATGGGCATCGATGTTGTTGGCGGCATTCCGCATTTTGAGCGCACGATGGAGGCGGGAACGGCCTCGGTGCGCGCGCTTTGCGAACTGGCGGCAGAGCGTGGGCTGCCGGTTGACATGCATTGCGACGAGACCGACGACCCCATGTCGCGCCACATCGAGACCCTCGCCGCCGAGACGATCCGTCTGGGCCTGCAGGGGCGGGTAGCGGGCTCGCACCTTACTTCGATGCATTCCATGGACAATTATTACGTCTCGAAACTGATCCCGCTGATGGCCGAGGCCAAAATCAACGTCATCCCCAACCCTCTGATCAACATCATGCTGCAGGGCCGCCATGACAGCTATCCCAAACGGCGCGGCATGACCCGAGTGCGCGAGTTGATGGCTGCCGGACTGAACGTCTCGTTCGGCCATGATTGCGTGATGGACCCGTGGTATTCCATGGGCTCGGCGGACATGCTGGAGGTCGGGCACATGGCAATCCACGTGGCGCAGATGGCCGGAGTCAAGGACAAGACGCAGATTTTCGAGGCGTTGACCGTCAACTCGGCCCGGACACTGGGTCTTGAGGGCTATGGGTTGGACAAGGGGTGTCAGGCCGATCTTGTGCTGTTACAGGCCCGCGACCCTGCCGAGGCCTTGCGCCTGAAGGCCACCCGCCTAATGGTCATGCGCCGGGGCCGGATCATTGCCCGCACAGCACCGCGAATTAGTCGACTGTTTCTGCAAGGGCGCCCGGACAGCGTTGACCCGGCCAGCGATATCCGCCCGGGCAGCCGTCCCGATCCGGCGTGAGCGGGGTGCGCCGACCCGGTGCCGGTCCTCAGGTGGCTTATGCCACCTGCCCCGCCGCCCAGCCGCTGGACCACGCCCATTGAAAATTATAGCCGCCCAGCCAGCCGGTGACATCAACGACCTCGCCAATGAAATACAGCCCCGGAACCTCACGGGCCTCCAGTGTCCGGGCGTTCAGTGCCGCAGTTGAAACCCCGCCCACGGTGACCTCGGCAACGCGGTAGCCCTTGCTGCCAATCGGGGCGAGGCGCCATGCGCCAAGCGTTTCGGCCAACGCTGACAACTCGGCGGCGTTGAGGTCCGCCAGATTTCGTCCCTCGGGCACACGTGCCGCGACCACCGCGGCCAGACGCCGGGGCAACAGACCAGCCAGCGCCACCCCCGGCCGACGGGCGCCCAGCGTCCGTTTCAGGGTGTCCAGAACCTCACGGGGCCGCTGACCCGGCAGCAAATCGACCTCGATTGGCTGGCCTTCGCGCCAATACGAGGATGCCTGCAGGATTGACGGCCCGGACAGTCCGCTGTGAGTGAACAACAGCCCTTCGGCAAAGCGCATGCCACCGGCCTTGACCGCGGCGGGAACCGACAAACCGGCAAGCGGGGCCAGATGCCTCAGGGTCCCGGCATCAAAAACCAGCGGAACCAGACCCGGACGGGTCTCTTCAACCGGCAGGCCGAATTGCCGGGCCAGTCGATAGCCAAACCCGCTGGCCCCCATTTTTGGCACCGAGAACCCGCCCGTGGCCACCACCAGCGCCCGGGTCTGCACGCCGGATTTGTCGTCTCTCTGCAGGGAAAACCCGTCCCCCTGTTTGCTGATGCGCCGCAGTTGGCAGCCCAACTCAAGGCGTACGCCGGCGCGGCGCATATCGCCCACCAGCCCCTCGACGATCTGCTTGGCCGACCCGTCACAAAACAGTTGGCCAAGTGTTTTTTCATGCCACGCGATCCCCCAGTCGTCGAGCTGCGCGATAACGTCCCACTGGCTGTAACGCGTCAGCGCCGAGATCGCGAACCGGGGATTTTTCGACAGATACGCCGTGGGAGAGACGTGAAGATTGGTGAAATTGCAGCGCCCCCCTCCCGAAATCCGGATCTTCTCTCCCGGGGCGCGGTTGTGCTCGATCACCAGCACGCGCCGCCCACGACGGGCGCAGGCGATCGCACAGGTCATCCCCGCGGCTCCGGCGCCAATCACGGTGACATCATATTGCTCCATCCGCCCCCCTCAGAGCGCCCGTTACCGGCTCCGGGTCTTACCCTCTACCCTAACCTTCTGATTCTGCGCATTTGAAACGTCAATAACTGCTTTCCACTTTTTCGCAACAGGCTGGGAGCGCGGTAAAATTTACCTCCAAGACCGCGATTTCCTCTTGAAGCCCGCGCCCGCGTTGCGTAAGTAAGCGCGCATTGTTGGGGTGTAGCCAAGTGGTAAGGCATCGGTTTTTGGTATCGTGTATCGTAGGTTCGAATCCTACCACCCCAGCCAGCAGTTTTCCGTCAGCGTAATAAGGGCCCTCGGGCGCGCGGTTGCCCAGAAATGGATCTGACTGGCAACGCCGCTTTTTTTCGCGCGGATGACCCGGACGGCTCTTGCCAGCGGCGTCGGGCTTGGGCAGAACGGGGGGATGACGCAACCCGTGGACATCCTCTGTATCGGTTCGGTTCTCTGGGACATCATCGGGCGCGCCCCCAGCCATATGGAGCGCGGTTCGGATGTGCCGGGGCGGATCACCCGGCTGCCGGGCGGGGTTGCCATGAATATCGCCATGGCCTTGAACGGGCTGGGTCTGAAGGTCGCCCTGCTGAGCGCGGTGGGCCGGGATGCCGAGGGCGAAGAGTTGCTGGCGGTCGCCTCGGGCATGGGGTTGGTGACCGACCATATCTATCGCTCGCCTGACCTGCCGACGGACCGCTATATGGCGATCGAAGGGGCAAACGGGCTGATTGCGGCCATTGCCGATGCGCATTCGCTGGAGATGGCAGGGGCGCGCATTCTGACGCCGCTGTCGGACGGAAGTCTGGCCCGCCCCGAGGCGCCGTTTGCCGGCATTGTGGCGCTGGACGGCAACCTGACGCCCGAGATGTTGCGCAAGATTGCCGAAGGGCCGCTGTTTGGTGCCGCCGATCTGCGAATTGCGCCGGCCTCACCGGGCAAGGCCGAGCGGCTGGCGGCATTTCTGGGGCATGGCCGCGCGACCCTCTATCTGAACCTTCAAGAGGCCAATATCCTGACCCACGGCCACCACCAGAGCAGCGCCGAGGCCGCCCGTGCCCTGCTGGCCCGGGGCCTGTCGCGGGTGCTGGTCACCGACGGGCCGAACCCGGCGGCCGATGGCAGCGCCGAAGGTGTTCTGACGCGCCAGCCCCCGGCGGTTCTGGTAACGCGGATCACCGGCGCAGGTGATGTGTTCATGGCCGCCCATATCGCCGCCGAACGGCACGGCGCCGCGCGCGACCCGTCACAGGCCCCGGCGCGAGTTGCGGCGCTGGACAGCGCTCTGGCCGCCGCGGCTGACTATATTTCCAGTGAAAAACCGTTATAAGGCGTTCCCGATGACCCAACTTCCCGATATCGCACCGATTTTCTCAGCCGAGGTCCAGCAGGCCCGCGCCGACGGTCGCCCGCTGGTGGCGCTGGAAAGCACGATCATTACCCACGGCATGCCCTATCCGCAGAACCTTGAAACCGCACGGCGGCTTGAGGCCGAGGTGCGCCAGCACGGCGCCGTTCCGGCCACCATCGCGGTGCTGGACGGCACACTCAGGATCGGACTTGAGGACGCGGCGCTGGAGAAACTCGCCAAGACCGGAAATGCAATAAAGCTCAGCCGCGCCGATCTGGCGGTTTGCATGGCGCAGGGCCGCACCGGCGCAACCACGGTTGCGGCCACGATGATTGCCGCCCATCTCGCCGGGATCGAGGTCTTTGCCACCGGCGGCATTGGCGGCGTGCATCGCGGCGCCGCGCACAGCTTTGATATTTCCGCGGATCTGCGCGAACTGGCGCTGACGCCGGTGACCGTGGTCGGGGCCGGGGCCAAGGCGATCCTCGATCTACCAAAAACGCTGGAGGTTCTGGAAACCCTCGGGGTGCCAGTGATCGCGTTCGGACAGGACGAATTGCCGGCCTTCTGGGCGCGCCGCTCGGGCCTTATTGCGCCACTGCGCATGGATCGCGCCGCCGAGATCGCCGCCGCCCACCTCAGCCGCCGGGCGCTGAACCTGTCGGGCGGGCAACTAATCGCCAACCCGATTCCGGCGGCCGAGGAAATCCCTCTGGAAGATATTGCGCCGATGATCGAACAGGCACTGAGCGAGGCCGAGACGCGCCGGATCGGCCAGAAGGCGGTAACTCCGTTCCTGTTGTCGCGGATCTTCGATCTGACCGAGGGGCGTTCGTTGCGCGCCAATATCGCACTGGTTCTGAACAACGCCCGCCTTGCCGCCGAGATCGCCACGGAAATCACCACGAGAACCGCGACAGAACTCCGGCGCGGGCAGGCACAATATGGCTCGCGCCGGCCAGAACGCCAAGATCAAAGGCCAGAACCCGGCGCGTGATGGCTCGACTCTTTCGCAACAATTCGTTAGGCAAAGCCGGGCATATTGCCATCCAGCCGGCAGGGATTGCACCAAATGGTATCGAAAAAAAACAGAAAGACCCGTAAGCAGCGTCGTGATGTCCGGCGCGCCAGTTTTTTTGCGACCCTCCGGGCCAATTTCCTGACCGGGATGGTGGTCGTTGCGCCGGTGTTCCTGACCGCCTACCTGATCTGGTGGTTCGTCGGACTGGTGGACAGCTGGGTCTTGCCGCTGGTGCCCGAGGTCTATCAACCCGAAACCTATATCGGCGTGAACGTCAAAGGCTACGGGGTGGTGATCTTTCTGATTTTCACCGTGATGATCGGCGCGATGGCCAAGGGTTTTATCGGCCGCGCGTTGCTTGGCCGGGCCGAACGTCTGGTGGATCGGATGCCGGTCGTGCGCTCGATCTACAACGGGCTGAAGCAGATCCTCGAAACCGTCCTCAGCCAGTCCAACAACAGTTTCGAGCGCGCCTGTCTGGTCGAATATCCGCGCCACGGCCTGTGGGCAGTCGCCTTCGTGGCCACGGAAACGACCGGCGAGCTGCTGGAGGCCCTGCCCGGAGAGCAGCCCTACCTTAGCGTGTTCCTGCCCACCACGCCAAACCCGACCTCGGGGTTTTTGCTGTTCGTGCCGCGCAAGGATGTGATTCTCTTGGATATGGACGTTGAAACCGCGGCCAAGCTGGTGATCTCGGCCGGTCTGGTCAGCCCGCCGGGCAGCGGCGAACAGCCGGTTCTGGTTAATCCCGACAGCCTTGCCAAAGCCCCGCAGCCCGAAGATTGACCGCCCCCGCCCAAGGAGGCGGGAGCAGGTGTGACGGGCGCGGTTTTTTGCGCTATTTTTTCAGATCGTTATACATCTCGAACGCCTGTTTCGCGGGCATCAGTTCATGCACGACACCCGCGACCGCCTTGATCATTGCGACCGGGTCGTCCGACTGAAAGATGTTGCGCCCCATATCGACCCCGGCCGCGCCCTGATCAACGGCACGAAATGCCATGTCCAGCGCGTCGAGTTCCGGCAACTTCTTGCCGCCGGCAATAACGATGGGGACCGGACAGGCGGCGGTAACGCGCTCAAACCCCTCCTCGACAAAGTAGCTTTTGACGTATTGCGCGCCGATCTCGGCGGCGATGCGCGTTGCCAGCCCGAAATAGCGGGCGTCCCGGGCCATGTCCTTGCCAACGCCGGTCACCGCCATCGTTGGAATGCCCGCCTTCAGGCCGGTGTCGATCAGCTTGATGACGTTGCCGATGGATTTATGCTCGTACTCAGCGCCGATATAGACCTGAGCGGCCATTGCTGCAGCCCCGAGGCGGGTGGCGTCCTCGATATCGACGGCAACCATCTCGTTTGACAGCTCGGTCAGGATCGAGTTCCCCCCCGAGCAGCGCAGCACGATCGGTTTGGTCACGCTCGGCGGCACCACCGAGCGCAGAACCCCGCGCGTGCACATCAGCACATCCGCGTGCTCAAACAGCGGCGCGATGTTCAGATCGATCCGTTCCAGCCCCTTGGTCGGGCCCTGAAAATAGCCGTGATCAAAGGCCAGCATCACCGTGCGGCCGGACTTCGGATTGAAAATCCGGCTCATCCGGTTCTTGATGCCCCAGTCGTAATTGGCCAATCCCTTGAGGAAAAAGCCTTGCGTGTCCTGCGGCTGGCCCAGCCCGAAATCCTTGCCGTCCTTGATGTCGTCGATATCTGCCATAGTTTGTCCAGTCTTGAGTAAAGATAAGTGTCAGGTTGCAGCGCCCGGGGGCACCTGTTCGGTAAGTGATGCGGCCATTCTGGCGAATGCGCGCGCAGGGTCGGTCGCCTTCAGGATGGCGCTGCCCGAAACGACCATGTCCGGGCGACAGGCCGCGATTTCCTCGATGCTGTCAAGGGTCACGCCGCCGTCAAAGGCCAAAAGCGGTGCGCTTTCCTGCGTTAAGGCGCGCAAGTCCGACAGGCGGCGACAGGCGGCCGGTATGTCGGCCTTGGCGCCATCGCGCGGATCAAGCGACAGCACAAGGATCAGGTCGGGGCCAAGGTCCAGCAGCGGTTTTGCCGCCTCAAGCGACGTGCCGGGCATCAGCGCAAGCCCCGCCAGCACCGCGCGAGGGGCAGCCTGAATGGCCGAAATGGCCGCCACAGCCCCCTTTGATTCCGCGTGAACCGTAATCAGATCGGCGCCCGCGTCAAGATAGCTGTCAACAGCGCGTGCCGCGTCCTCGACCATCAGGTGAACGTCGCGCAAGGCCCCCGTGGACAGGGCGGAAACAAATCCCGCGCCCGCGGTCATCTGCGGCACGAAAACCCCGTCCATGACGTCGAAATGAAGGATGTCGCAGCCCCAGTCACCGGCCCGTATGGCGGCGTCGGCCAGATGGCCGAGATCAGCGGCATAAAGGCCAAGGCTGATTCCGCGAAGATGCGATTTTAGCTGCGCGCGCGTGCTTGAACTCACAGGATCACGCCCTTTCGCAGGATGAAGCACCCGAACGGGCGGGCCTCGTTTGTTTTGACGACAGCAAAGGATTGGCGCGCGCGCTCGTAAAAATCGGCGCGGGCGATCTGGCCGCTTGCCGCCCCCTCGGGCATGGCGGCGGTAATGATCCGCAGCGCCTCGTCATGGACAGGGCCGGTTTCATCGGGCGCGCCGTCGATTTCCATTCTCAGGGCGCAGTGATCGCTGAAGGCGTCAAGCGGCATCAAGGCGCAGATCAGGCCGATCACCTCGGGCGCATTCAGCCCGGCCATGACCACAGGCGCGCCCATATATGTGTGGGCGGCGGTTGAATGGGCCGGAAAATTGGCGTCCACGATGGCGATTTCGTCACCGTGACCCATCCGCATCAGGCAATCCAGCAAATCCGGTGTCAGGCGTGGATCAAGTCCGATTAGCATGGTGTTTTCTTTCGTTGGAGAGGCCGCGAGGCGGATGCCCCGCGACCTTCTACTATCCGTGAGTGGATCAGTATTTCGGTGCCGGCATCCAGTCGGGCATGGCAACATTTGCATGGGCAAACTGCGGCAGTTTCTTGCCCAGTTCCTGCATGTTCTTGATGTCCAGATCGTTCAGCATCTTCTGCGTGATCAGGGTCGGCGGGATGATGACGTTATGGCCCGGATCCTGACCGGCCAGCAGCATTGCCAGCGCCCGTACCGAGACCGCGCCGACAACGGCGGGGTTGGTGGCCGCGGTTGCTGCCCAGGCCGAATCAGGCTCGCGCATGGCGGCAATATCGGCGGTCGAAACGTCGGCCGAATAGATCTTGATCTGCTTGTTCAGACCAGCCTCGTCAACGGCAATCTTCACGCCCTTGGCGAATTCATCATAGGGGGCAAACATCACCTTGATGTCGGGATGCGCCTGCAGAACCGAGCGCGCCTGATTGGCGTTCGAGTTAGCAATCGGGTTGTCGAGGGTGCCAAATTCAGCCACCTGTTTGATACCCGGATTGGCCGCCTTGACCTTGGTCCATGTTTCGTCGCGACGATCCAGCGGTGCGATGCCCGGCACATAGACGTATCCGGCCTTGAACGAGGTGCCATTGTCCTTCAGCGCCTGCTCCAGCGCCAAACGCGCAAGGTCACGGTCCGATTGTTCGACCTGCGGGATCTTGGGGTTTTTCACGTTAACGTCAAAGGCAACGACCTTGATGCCCGCGTCAATGGCCCGCTGTGCCGCGTCCTGCATGGATTCCGTCAAACCGTGCTGGATGACGATGCCGTCAACCCCCAGCGCGATGGCCTGATCGACCATATCCGCCTGCAGGGCAGCGTCCTGACGGCTGTCAAACACCCTGAGGTCGACCCCCAGCGCCTTGGCCTGTGCCTGCACGCCGGAAAGATACGCCTCAAAGAAGTCGCCGGTCGAGAGATAGCGCACCAGTGCGATCTTGACCTTGCCAGGGTTGTCAAACGGTGCCGGCATCGAGCCCGCAAGCACGGGTGACGCGAAACCGGCGGTCAGTGCCGCAAGCCCCCCTGCCAGACCAAGAACCATACGTCGTGAAAGTTTCATTGTGTTTCCTCCCTTGGGTTTCAATGAAAAAGAAGTGGTCAGTGTTTTGAGCCTCCGCGCCGGTCCGACAGCACAAAGGTGAATACGAGGGCGATGACCAGAACGGCCCCCTTAACGAAATCCTGAGTATAATATGGCGCGTTCATCATGGTCAGACCCTGCAGCAGGATGCCGACGAACAGCGCGCCAACCAGGGTGCCAAAGGCGTTCGGCTTGGCCACGCCAAGAACCGCGAAACCGATCAGGGCGGCCGCAACCGAATCCAGCAAGAGGTTGTTGCCCGAGGCGATGTCTCCGCGCCCCAGACGCGCCGACAAAAGGACCCCCCCAACCGAGGCAAGCACCCCCGAGATCATGTAGGCAAGGATCTTGTAGCGGTTGACATTAACCCCCGCCAGCGTCGCCGCCCTCTGGTTCGAGCCGATCGCATACATCAGGCGCCCGTGGCGCGTGCGCTCCAGAAACAGCCACACAAGGCCCGCGACCACCAGCAGGATCACCACCGAGACGGGAATGAGATTGCTGATGAAAAAGTCGAAGCGATGTCGCCCGAGCCACAGAAAAGCCTTGGAAAACGTCCCTGCGGCAACAGTTCCGTCAGGCAGTTTCATGCCGGTTGCGATTGAACGCCCCTGCGTCGGGATACGCTGAAGGCCAATCAACAAGAACATCATGCCAAGGGTGGCCAGCAGGTCCGGCACCTTGGTCTTGACGATCAGCAGGCCATTGATCAACCCGATCAGGGCCCCCATCACCAGACAGGCGATCACCGCAACCACCGCTCCCATTTGCAAAACGACCATGACATAGGCCGACAGCATCAGCGCCGAGGTCGCGGTTGAGCCGATCGACAGATCAAACCCGTCCACCACCAGCGTAAAGGTCACCCCCAGCGCCAGAATACCGGTAATGGCCACCGACTGAAAGATAAAGACCGCGCTATAGGGGGTCATAAAGCCCTCGGCCCCAAGCGAGAAAAACAGCACCATTCCCGCCAGCAGCGACAGGAATCCATAGCGGATTGCATAATCGCCAAAGGTTTTCTTGTGGCCCATTCGGGTTGCATCCTCCGCCCCCGCGCCAGCCTGCGGTTTTGCATCGGGTGAGGGGTGTGCGCCTGCCTTGATTTCTTCGTTAAGTGCCATTCAAGCCCCGCTTGCTGTGCTGTTTTGGTTCTGCGCGGGCGTCGTTGCGCCAGCGCCGGCAACCTCGGCCATGACCTGTTTCAAATCGAGATCCTTGTTGGCGTGATCGCCGGTAACCGCGTGGTCCGACAGCACGATGATGCGGTCGGCAATTTCCAGAACCTCGTCCATTTCGGACGCCATGACGATGGTCGCGCGCCCTTTTGCGGTTTCGCGTATCTTTGTTCCGATGTCGCGACGCGCCTGAATATCGACACCCTGAAACGGCTCATCCAGAATCAGCAGATTCGACGGCTCCGCCAACCAGCGCCCGACCATGACCTTTTGCTGGTTGCCCCCCGAGAGGGTGCCGATATCATCATCCGCCGACTGGCAGACAATATCCAGATCACGGACAATGGCCTGCGCCGTTTGCCGCTCGGAGCGGCCTTTCATGAACGACAGTGCCGCGTGACGCGACAAAAACGGCACCGTGATATTGCGGGTCAGGTCGTGGTCATTCAAGACACCGTTGGTGGCGCGGTCCTTTGGACACATGAACACCCCGGCGCTGATTGCCTGCCCCGGCGACTGCGGCGCATAAGGCGCGCCCAGCAGGCGCATCGCACCGCCGCACGGGGCCTGAAGGCCGAACAGGATACTGGCCAGCTCGGTCTTGCCCGCCCCCACAAGGCCGGTAAAAGCCACGACCTCGTCAGCATTGATCGTCAGCGAGATCGGGCGCGATTCGGCGCTGACCTTTAGGCCAACCAACGACAAAATCGGCTGTCCGGCGGGGATATGCTGTAAATTTGCGTCGGCCATGCCATGCCCCAGCATGGCGTTGACGGCGGCGTTGTAATCCAGCGGCTTTTCCGCAAACGTGCCGACGATTTCACCGTCGCGCATGGCAACGATCCGGTCCGCAAGGCGGCGGATATCGGAGGTGCGGTGCGAGATATACAAAATCGCCACCCCCGCGTCGCGCAAGCGGTCGATCAGAGTAAACAGCCGGTTTGCCTCGGTTGCAGAAAGGGACGAGGTCGGCTCGTCCAGAATAAGAAGTTCGGGGCGATGCGCCATCGCGCGGGCAATGGCCACAAGCTGCCGGTCCGCAAGGCCCAGATCGCTGACCGGCTGGCGAACATCCACCTCAAGGCGCATCGAGGCGGCGATTTCCCGCGCCCGGGCCCGCATCTGTCGCTGCCGCAGGAAAAAACCGCCGTCGGGGCGGGCCATTTCATCCAACATCAGATTTGACGCCACATCGAGATCGGGAATCACCCCGTCATTGATGCTTTGATGCACCGTGACGACCCCGTTGCGAATGGCATCTTGCGGCGTTTGCGGCTGAAAGGCGGTGCCGTTCAGGCGGATTTGCCCGCTGTCGGCGCGGTGGACCCCGCATATCACCTTGACCAAGGTGGATTTTCCGGCGCCGTTTGCGCCCATCAGCACCGTGACCTCGCCCTTGCTGAGCAAAAGATTGATGCCGCGCAGCACCTTGTTGGTGCCGAACGCCTTGGTCAATCCCGATATTTCAACGGCCACGCTGGACATGGACAAACCCCTCCTGTCGGCGCTCAGTGTTAGGGGCTTTGTGGCAAATGTCAATGGGTATTGACAAATGATGATTGCTTTACAATGCTGGGGCAGCGTTGTGACCGATAGACACGCCACAGACAAGGTTGCGCGGACAGCGCGAACCAGAAGGGAGAAAAATCGTGACACAGGACAGCACGCCGTCGGGCTATGAGCCGCTGACCGTTGAATCCATCCCCGCGCGGCTGAAGGAAATTGCCGCAATCACCGAGCGTCTGGGCCGCGACAGCAGCCAGTGGCAGGCGCGCGAGGTCGGCGACGGAAATCTCAACCTTGTGTTTATCGTGACCGGCCCGGGCGGCAGCGTCATCGTCAAACAGGCGCTGCCCTATGTGCGCCTCGTGGGCGACAGCTGGCCCTTACCCCTCAAGCGCGCCTTTTTTGAATACCACGCCCTCACACGGCAGGCGGCGCGTGATCCGGGGATGGTGCCCGAGGTCTATCATTTCGACGCCGTGCAGGGGCTGATCGTGATGCAGTTCTATACCCCGCATGTGATCTTGCGCCAGTCGCTGATGGCGGGGGTGCGCCACGACGGCCTGGCCCGCGCGATGGGCCTGTTTTGCGCCCGCACGCTGTTTCGCGGCTCGGATTTGTCGATGGATACCAGCCAGCGCAAGGCCGATCTGGCGCTATTTGCCGATAACGTCGAACTTTGCGATATTACCGAAAATCTGGTGTTTTCCGATCCCTATTTCGATGCCGAGATGAACCACCACACCAGTCCGCAGCTTGACGATATCGTCGCGCGGATGCGCCGCGACATCGACCTGAAGGTGGCGGCCCAAGAGATGAAGGCAAAATTCTGCAACAATGCCGAAACCCTGCTGCACGGCGATCTGCACACCGGCTCAATCATGGTCACGGCGGATGAAACCCGCGTCATCGACCCCGAGTTCGCCACCTACGGGCCCATCGGCTTTGACATCGGCATGCTGCTGGCGAATTTCTTTATGGCCTATTACGCCCAGCCCGGGCACGCCGAAACCACGGGGGCGCGCGCTGATTATCAGGAATGGATTCTTGACGTGGTCGCAGGCATCTGGCGCACATTCGAGGCTGAATTCAGCCGCCTCTGGCGACAGGAGCGCACGGGCATCCTGTTTGAGCGCACATTGTTCGAGGATCAGGGCGACGGCCTTGGCGCCGAACAGGCCCTCGGCAGGCGATTGAATGCAATCTGGCAGGACACGCTGGGATTTGCCGGGGTCGAGATTATCCGCCGCACTCTCAGCCTTGCCCATATCGCCGAAAACGACAGCATCGAAGACGCCAATCTGCGCGGCAAATGCGAACGCCACGGTCTGCTGCTGGGGCGGCAGTTGCTGGTCAACCGAGAGACGTTTGCGGGCCTTGACGCTATGCTGGATCTGGCCCGGACGATCGAACAGGGAGAGATGGGATGAAGGTTAACGGGGAACATTACCGCTCGATCTGGTTTGACAGCGATTCAGGCCGGGTCGAGATCATCGACCAACGTTGGCTGCCGCATGAATTTCGCGTTGTCGCCTTGCAAACCCTCGAGGATTTCGCCATTGCGATTCGCGACATGTGGGTGCGTGGCGCCCCCCTTATCGGGGCAACTGCGGCCTATGGGATCGCCGTTGAAATGGCGCGCGACCCTTCGGATGCGGCGCTGAACGCCAGTTGGGAGGTCCTGCATGCAACCCGCCCGACGGCTATCAATCTGCGCTGGGCGCTGGACGAGATGCGGGCGCTGCTTGCCCCCCTACCCGCCGCCTCCCGCGCCCCGGTGGCGATGGAGCGGGCCCATCAGATCGCGGATGAGGACGTGGAATGCAACCGGCAAATCGGGCTGAACGGGCTCGACATCATTAAGAAGATCGCCGCAAACAAGCCAAAGGGCGAACCGGTGCGCATCCTGACCCATTGCAACGCCGGCTGGCTGGCGACGGTTGATTGGGGCACGGCAACCTCGCCAATGTATCACGCTATCAAAGAGGGCATCCCGATCCACGTCTGGGTGGACGAAACCCGGCCGCGCAATCAGGGCGCGCAATTGACCGCTTGGGAAATGCTCAGCCACGACGTGCCCCACCAGCTGATCGTTGACAACGCCGGGGGCCACCTGATGCAGCACGGGCTGGTTGACATGGTGATCGTCGGGACCGACCGCACCACCGCAAACGGCGATGTCTGCAACAAGATCGGCACCTATCTGAAGGCGCTGGCCGCCCATGATAACGGGGTGCCGTTCTACGTTGCCCTGCCCTCGCCCACCATCGACTGGACGGTGCATGACGGCATTGCCGAAATCCCGATTGAAGAGCGCAACGACCACGAAGTGACCCATGTTCAGGGCAAGCTGGCCGACGGTAACATTGGCGACGTCCAGATAAGCCCCGACGGCACCCGCGGCGGCAACCCGGCCTTTGACGTCACCCCGGCGCGCCTCGTGACCGGCCTGATTACCGAACGCGGCGTCTGCGCGGCCAGTCCCGAGGGCCTTGCCTCGCTCTTTCCCGAACACGTCTGAGCCGCTCGAGCGGCGGCGCACCCGTCTAGCCGCGGCAGAACGCCCGGGGCTCGGTCTTGTTTGCCAGCAGCGCTTACGTTGCACTCGCATTTCGGGCGTATAGCCGATAAACAATTTCACATGAAAGAAATCTATTCCGCACTCGAGCTGACGGATAATGTGGTCTTTGCAAAAGACTGTGCCTCATTGCCGTCATGCTTTCAGGTGTCCCGTCTTTTGTCTTCCGCGGTCGGGGCTGTTGGTTCAGCGTTATCAACTCTTGTGACGCGGGCGGGGATAGCGTCGGATCGCCCGGAAATCGCAGTTGATTGCAGGCTTGCATCTCTCTGGTGTGCCCGATCCATATATCCTCTGGATTGGTCGCTGCCCCCAATATGGGACGCCCTTTCCGGCGATTATCCAACCCGCAATGGATGGATAAGGATTCATGCCAACCTCGCCCACCATCGTAAGGCTGCACTGCGCGTTCTGAAGGCTGCCGCGACGCGTGAAGATGTGGCACATGCCGTGCGAGAAATGGATGCCGAGGACCTCGAACTGGCAATCAACGAGGACGGCGGCGCTGCAGCGGCAATGCGCAGCCTTTCCGAATGGCGAGCACATCCACAGGGAATTGCCGTTTCGTCCGAGCCCCTGATTGCATGGGAACCAGTCGATCAACAATGCCCGCGCTCATGGCCCGCGCAGCGGCACAGACCGCTGAACGGCCTGCGAATTCTGGACCTGACCCGCGTTCTGGCTGGCCCCGTGGCAACCAGGACACTCGCCGGTTTCGGCGCGCAGGTTCTCAGGGTCGATCCCCCGGATTGGGATGAACCGGCGGTGGTCCCAGACGTTACCCTTGGGAAAAGATGCACACGGCTTGATCTTCGCCAGCCAGATGATCGCGTGCGCTTTGAAGCCTTGTTGCGTGACGCGGATGTGCTGGTGCATGGCTACCGACCCGGTGCGTTGGAGGGGTTGGGCTACACTGCAGCGGCGCGACATGCGTTGAACCCCCGCCTGATCGAGGTATCGCTGAACGCTTATGGCTGGACCGAACCCTGGTCGCGGCGGCGGGGTTTCGACAGCCTTGTTCAGATGAGCTGCGGGATTGCGTGGGCAGGCATGAAATGGAAAGGCAAACCTCACCCGGTGCCCTTGCCGGTACAGGCGCTCGATCACGCAACCGGCTACCTCATGGCGGCAGCGGTCCTGCGGATGCTCGACGTCGCGATTTCGGGGGGCGGAATCTCTCGCGCCAAACTGTCACTGGCACGGACGGCTGTACTCCTGTCAAACCACCGGCGGGACAGTGTGGGAAAGCTGGATATGTCAGCGAAGGCAGATGATCTTGCCGCCGGGATTGAACGAACCCCATGGGGAGATGCGCGGCGCCTGAAGCCCCCATTGGCAATCTCCGGCATCCCCATGAAATGGGATCGTCCAGCAATCATGTTGGGTGCGGATCCCGCAGCGTGGATACCGTGAACATGTTCCTGTTCCCCTCGGGGCTGATGCTGGGCGGTAAGTTCACCATCATGGGCGACTTGATCTGAAACGAGTTCCCCACCGTTCTGGGCAACATGCTGGGCGGGGCGGCCTTTGTCGGGCTGACGCTTTACTCGACCCATGTGCACACCGGCGTCAGCCGTCGGCTCAATGCGGTTCCGGCCGACGGATCCGCCGCCGGGCCCCGACCACATGAACCGGATGCCCCGCGTCGGCCCGCCCGGAGATCGGGCGGGTGGCTTGTGGTTTGCAGTTCCACGCCCTAATCTTGCGCCATGCGCCTGACCCTGCTCCTGTTTCTGTTCCTCGCCGCCTGCGGACGCCCGCTGACCCAAGGCGAAACCGATTTTGCCAACAGCCTGTTTGGCCCGACGCTGGACACCCCGCGCATCCGCATTGCGCCCTTCACCTCGCTTGACAAGATCACCGAGACCCGCCCTCGGCGCCCCCGCGTCACCTGCCGCGAACGCATCTGGCCAAAGCCGAAAACCCGGACCGTCACCACCCATACCGCGGCCTTTGTCCTTTACCACCGGATCAACATCTCACGAGACCTTTATCTATCTGATTACATGAAGAAATACCCCCGCGCGATGTCACTGCCAGCGGCCATGCTGATCGCCCACGAGATGACCCATGTCTGGCAGTGGCAACACCGCGACAAGACCGGATACACCCCCTTGAAGGCGCTGAATGAACACAGGATCGGCAAGGATCCCTACCTTTTGAACCTGACGACCAAGGCGCGGTTTCTGGACTACCCCTATGAGCAGCAGGGTGCCATCGTCGAGGAATACGTCTGCTGTCGCGCCCTTGACCCCCAAGGGGCGCGCACCAAGCGCCTGCACGCGCTGCTGAAAGGGGTTTTCCCGCTTGAGCGGCTCTCGACCCCGCGCCCGGCGGTTTACCTGCCCTGGAAACAGGCGAAAATCCACGGCATCTGCAGTTGAGGTGCCGAGAGCGGGATCCGGATTCAGATGTTTTGATCTATCCGCCGGGGACAGGGGCGCACCGCCAAAACCTCTTGACCTGCCCGGCACAGCCCCGCATTTAACGAGGCGGGAGGAGGCAGTGATTTCGCCTGCGCCCCCGTCCCCCACCGCGCCCATTGGAGGCTGCCATGAAGATCGCAAGTTTCAACATCAACGGCGTCAAGGCGCGGTTTGGGCTGCTGCAGGGCTGGCTGCAGGAGTCAGACGTCGATGTGGCCCTGCTGCAAGAGATCAAGTCGTCGGACGAAACATTCCCCCGCGCGGCGTTTGAAGATCTGGGGTTTCAGGTGGAAACACACGGGCAAAAAGGCTTTAACGGGGTGGCCATCCTCTCGCGACTGCCGCTCGAGGACATCCGGCGAACCCTGCCGGGGGATGAAACCGACCCGCAGGCGCGCTGGCTGGAGGCAACGGTCATAGGGGCGCGGCCGGTGCGGCTCTGTAATCTCTACCTGCCCAACGGCAACCCGGCGCCTGGGCCCAAGCACGATTACAAACTGGCATGGATGGCACGCATGAAGGCCCGCGCCGAAACGCTGCTGGCCGGGGAAGAGCCATTCCTGATGGCTGGCGACTACAACATCATCCCCGCCGCCACAGACGCCGCCGAGCCCGAGAAATGGCGGACGGATTCGCTGTTTCGTCCCGACAGCCGCGCGGCGTTCCGGCGGATCCTCAACCTTGGCTTTACCGACGCCTTTCGCGCAATCGATGCGGCACCGTTGAATTACACCTTCTGGGATTTTCAACGTGGCGCCTGGAACCGCAACGACGGGATTCGCATCGACCATTTTCTGCTGAGCCCGCAGGCCGCCGATCTGTTGACCGACTGCCAGATCGAGCGCGAGATGCGCGGGCGCGAGCGTCCCTCGGACCACGTTCCGATCTGGGTCGAGCTGGACGCCTGATTGCCCATGAACACAGGTTCTGACGTGGGGGGCCAGATCTCGGAAAGGCCCGACAATCCCGCGCGCAAGGCGTCCGCCAATCATGCCCCTCGGGCTGCGCCCGCGGTTACGTCATGCCCGTATAACCAGTCATAGCGCCCCAGAACCTGGGCCGGGGCCAAACGCTCGGCCAGACGCATCGCCTGATGGGCCACAAGACGCAGCGGCGTCGGGGACAAGTGGTAGATCCGCGAATTTCCGCTGGCGGCGGCAACAATGCGCCGGGTGCGGGACTTACGCCGTGCCTCATAGGCGGCAAAGGCCTGCGCCAGATCGTCATGGCGGTCCATCTCTTCGGCCAGAACCCAGGCATCCTCGATCGCCATATTGGCCCCTTGCGCCAGAAACGGCAGAGTGGGGTGCGCCGCATCGCCCAGAATGACGGCGCTGCCCTGCGACCACTGCTGCGCCACCGGATGCGCAAACAGGCCCCACAGGTGGACATGCTCGCAAAGGGACAGCAGCCGCTTGATATAAGGCGAAAAATCCGCGAACTCCCGGCGCAGATTTTGGGGGTCGTCCAGGTGGTTCCAGCCTTCTTCGGCCCAGGTCTTTTGCTCTTTCACCGCAACGATATTGATCAGCGCCCCGTCGCGCAGAGGATAGGTGACCAGATGGCGCCCGCGCCCCATGTGGATCGTGGCCACCGGCGGAATATCATAGGCTGGCACGTGTTCGGCCCGCACCAGCGCCCGCCAAGCCACCTGCCCGGTAAAGCGCGCTGCGCCGGATTTTTCAATCGCCTGCCGGGTTAGCGAGTGCAGCCCATCCGCCCCGATCAGGATTTTCCCCGAGCGCTGCGTGCCGTCGGCCAGCGGCAGGCTGACCTGATCAAAGCCGATGGCGACCCCGCTGACATCCTTGCCGGTCTGCACGTCAACCCCGTGCCGTTTGGCCGAGGCCGCCAGCATCTCGATCAGATCGGCGCGGTGAAACAGCAGATAGGGGTGGGCATTGCCATGCCGGGCGGCGGTCATGTCAAGGCGCATCACCGGCGCGCCGCCGCGATAGTCACAGAGTTCAACCGCCGTCAGCCGGGTTGCCGCCCTCAGCGCCCGTTTTTCAAGGTCCAGTGCGGCAAAAACCGCCGTCGCATTCGGGGTGATCTGGATGCCGGCGCCCACCTCGGAAATCTTTGCGGCGCGTTCGAGAACCGTGACCCTTGCGCCGCGACGGGCCAGCGCAATCGCTGCCGTCAAGCCACCGATACCGGCGCCCAGAATGGTGATGCTCTTGCCTTTGACCGCCATCTGCTTTCCCCCATGTCCCAGCGCACCCGGGGGGCAGGCCACTTGCCGCCCAAGATCCGGCGCCCGAAACCTAACCCCGTCGGCCGGGATCAGTCGTCGCGGTGCACCTTTTCCTTGCGCTCGTGACGCTCCTGCGCTTCGAGGCTGAGGGTGGCGATGGGCCGCGCTTGCAGGCGTTTCAACGAGATCGGCTCACCGGTTTCCTCGCAATAGCCGTATGAGCCATCGTCGATTCGGCGCAGCGCCGCGTCGATCTTGGCCACCAGTTTGCGCTGCCGGTCACGGGTGCGCAATTCCAGCGCCCGATCGGTTTCCTCGCTGGCCCTGTCGGCGATGTCGGGAATGTTCCGCGCCCCCTGCTGCATCCCTTCGATGGTGTCGCGGTTCCCCTCGAGGATCCCGTTTTTCCAGTCCTGCAGCTTTTTCCGAAAATAGGCCAGCTGCCGCTTGTTCATGAAGGGTTCATCTTCGCGCGGGGTGTAATCTTCTTCAAGGATGGGTTCCACTTTCACTTGATCCTCCCCAGGAAATGTTTCCGACTCAGCTGCGACCAAATGGCCGATTTTCACGAGTCTTCGAGGCTTCGATTACAGAATGTCGCAGGGAATGTCACCCCGCGAATTGCATATCTTGAAGCTTCGTGATCCCGTGATAGACTCGGGGCAACCTGAAACGCTAGAGGCCTGCAGTTCTTATGAAATTTACCGGCACTGAAAATTACGTGGCAACCGACGATTTGACTGTTGCCGTTAACGCATCAATCACCCTTGAGAGGCCGTTATTGGTGAAGGGTGAGCCCGGAACCGGCAAGACCGAGCTGGCGCGTCAGGTGGCCAAAAGCCTCAATCTGCCGATTCTTGAATGGACCATCAAATCGACCACCAAGGCGCAGCAGGGGCTTTATGAATATGACGCTGTCAGCCGCCTGCGTGACAGTCAGCTGGGAGAGGAAAAGGTCCATGATGTACGCAATTACATCAAGAAGGGCATGCTGTGGCAGGCCTTCAGCGCCGATCAGAAGGTGGTGCTGTTGATCGACGAGATCGACAAGGCCGACATCGAATTTCCCAACGACCTGTTGCAGGAGCTGGACCGGATGGAATTCTTTGTCTACGAAACCGGCGAGACCATCCGCGCCAAGGTGCGCCCGATCGTTATCATCACTTCAAACAACGAAAAGGAATTGCCCGACGCGTTCCTGCGCCGCTGCTTTTTCCACTACATCCGTTTTCCCGACCCCCAGACCCTGCGCCAGATCGTCGAGGTCCACCACCCCGGCATCAAACCGGCCCTCGTGACCGAGGCGCTGACCCAGTTTTTCGAGATTCGCGAGACCCCGGGGCTGAAGAAAAAGCCCTCGACCTCCGAGGTTCTGGACTGGCTGAAACTGCTGCTGGCCGAAGACATGGAACCCGCCGACCTGAAACGCGCCGGTAAGGACGCGCTGCCCAAACTGCACGGTGCACTGCTGAAGAACGAGCAGGATGTTCACATGTTCGAGCGCCTCGCCTTCATGGCCCGGGGCGGGAGATGAGCGCCGCTCCCCAGCCCCTGATCCGCCCGATCGTAGCCAGCGATGAGGCCGAGTGGCGACGTCTGTGGCGCGGGTATCTCGACTATTACGAAACTACTCTGGACGAGAGCGTCTATCGAACCTCGTTTGCCCGCCTGCTTGGCGATGATCCGCACGACTTTCACGGTCTTATCGCTGAACGCGACGGCCGTGCGGTGGGGCTGGTGCACTATCTTTTTCACCGGCACATGTGGAAGATCGAGAACTGCTGTTACCTGCAGGACCTCTATACCGACCCCAAAGCGCGCGGCACCGGGGTCGGACGTGCCTTGATCGAGGCGGTCTATGCGGCGGCCGACCAGCATCAGGCGCCCTCGGTCTATTGGCTGACGCAGGAGTTCAACACCCGCGCGCGTGTCCTTTATGATTCGATCGGCACGAAAACCCCGTTCATTCGCTATAACAGGAGCTAGGGGCATGGTCATTCGCCGGACTCTGCCTCGCTCAACTGCGGTTTTGCTGCTTCCGGTGGTGCTGGCGGCCTGCGCCGCGCTCCCGGCGCCAGAAGTTTCCAGCCGCACCGTTCCCCTGCCGCAGGTCCTGCCAGCGATGAAATCCTTTCCCCCAGCCCCCCCCGGCAAGGGGCGGCCGCATTCCAATGCGGACCTTGCGCGGGATTTTCTGGAGCTGTCCTTCAACATGGAAAGCGGCAAGCGCCTGCCGCGCCTGACCCGGTTCGAGACTCCGGTCACGGTCGCCTTCGACCGCCCGCAAAACGCGCAGTTTCAGGCCGATCTGAGCGACCTTCTGGGACGCGTGCGCAAAGAGGCGGGCATCGACATCCGTCAGGGCGCAACCGGTACGACGGCGAATATCACCATCTTTACCCTGCCGCGCCGGATCCTGCGCGCCGCCGTCCCAAAGGCCGCCTGTTTCGTCGTCCCCCGGGTGCATGGCTGGCGCGAATTCAAACGCGCCCGGCGAAACGGACAGCTGGACTGGAGCACCCTAAAGCGACGCGAGCGGGCCAGCATCTTTATCCCCAGCGATATCTCGCCACAAGAAGCGCGTGACTGCCTGCATGAAGAGATCACCCAGGCGCTGGGGCCCCTGAATGACATCTATCGCCTACCGGATTCGATCTATAACGACGACAACATGAACGCGGTCCTGACCCGTTTCGACATGCTGATTCTGAGGACCTACTATGACCCGGCGCTGAAAAACGGCATGAGCGAGGCCGCCGTCCGCCGCGCCCTGCCGGCGATCCTGAAGCGCCTGCACCCCGCCGGAGAGGGGCTGGCGTCAGACGGAATCAGCCGCACCCCGCGCCTCTGGGTCGAGACGCTGGAAACCGCGCTTTCAACCCGATCCAGCCCGGCCAAACGCCTGCTCTATGCGCGCAAGGCCGTTGCCATGGCCAAGAAAAACGGCTGGCAGGACAATCGCCTCGGCTTTGCGCTGTTTGTGCTGGGGCGCCTGTCGCTGGGGCGCGACAGCAAGACCGCGATTGCCAGTTTCTCACGCTCCTATGCGCTCTATTCGCGAATCTACGGCAAGGCGGATATCCACACCGCCCATGTGGCCCTGCAACTGTCCGCCTTTGCGCTGTCCACCGGACATGTAGCTGATGCGCTGAAGCTGGTGAATGCCAACCTGCCCACCGTAATTGACGCGCAAAACGCCACCCTTCTGGCCACCTATCTGATGATCAAGGCCGAGGCGCTGGACGATCTGGGCCGCCACCGCGCCGCGGCAACCGTGCGGCTGGACAGTATCGCCTGGGCGCGATATGGCTTTGCCGATCTGCAGGAAATCCGCAAGCGTCTGGCCGAGACGACTGCCCTGAAACCGTCTCTGAAAAAACTGAGGTTCTGATGTATCCCATTGTTTTGATTTCCATATTCCTAGGCGCCGTGTTTGGCGGCTGGCGCGCCAAGAAACGCGGCGGCAACGGTCTTGATATCGCCCAGTACGCCGCCGTTCACGGCATCATCGCCGGCACGGTGGTGCTGATCGGGCTGGTTATCCTGCTGCGATACGCAGCCGGTTAGCCATGTTTCTGGCGCTGTTCACCAACCTGCGCGACGCCGGGGTACCGGTCAGCCTGCGCGAATATCTGGACTTTCTGGCGGCGGTGAAATCCGGCCTTGTGATCTATGACGTCGAGGCGTTCTATTATCTGGCCCGCGCCAGCCTGATCAAGGATGAACGCAACCTCGATCGGTTCGACCGGGTCTTTGCCGCCACCTTCAAGGGGATGGAGGATCTGAACATTCAGGATGTCCTGAACGCCGTCGATCTGCCCGAGGACTGGCTGCGCAAGATGGCCGAAAAATCCCTGTCCCCCGAGGAAATGGCCAAGATCGAATCCCTTGGCGGCTTTGACGCGCTGATGGAGACCCTGAAACAGCGACTGAAGGAACAGGATGCGCGCCATCAGGGCGGCAGCAAGTGGATCGGCACCGCCGGCACCTCGCCCTTTGGCGCCTATGGCTACAACCCCGAGGGTGTGCGCATCGGCCAAAAGGAAAGCCGCCACCAGCGCGCCGTCAAGGTCTGGGACAAGCGCCAGTTTCGCAACCTCGACGACAATGTGGAACTGGGCACCCGCAACATCAAGGTGGCGCTGAAACGCCTGCGTCGCTGGGCCCGCGAGGGGGCGGCCGAGGAACTGGACCTTGGCGGCACCATTCGCGCCACCGCCGAGCACGGCTATCTGGACATCCAGACCCGTCCCGAGCGGCGCAACGCAGTCAAGGTTCTGCTGTTTCTGGATGTTGGCGGCTCGATGGATCCCCATATCAAGCTGGTGCAAGAGCTGTTTTCGGCGGCGCGCAGCGAATTCAAGCATCTGGAATATTTCTATTTCCATAACTGCCTCTATGAGGGGGTCTGGCGCGACAACGCCCGGCGCTGGAGCGAGCAGACTCCGACATGGGAGGTCTTGCGCACCTACGGGCCTGATTATAAATGTATTTTCATCGGGGATGCCTCGATGTCCCCCTATGAAATCGCCATGCCGGGTGGTGCAAATGAACATTGGAACGCCGAGGCCGGCAGTGTCTGGCTGGGCCGCGCCATTCAGGCGTGGTCGCGCAATATCTGGATCAACCCTCTGGCCGAACAACACTGGCAATACACTCATTCGATCCAGATGCTACGCGAATTGTTCGAGGGACGGATGTTCCCGATGACCCTGGCTGGAATCGACGCGGGTATGAAAGAGCTGGTGCGATAAGGCCCCGTCTGACACGCCATAGCGCAAACACCGCGCGTCACCGGCAGCAAAAGGGTAACGCGCGCCGGTAACGGGCAAGGGCAACCGGGTGGGCCCAAACCCGTTCGACGGGCGGCCATGCTTGTCCTTTTTTAGCGGGTTCACCCGACGTTATTTCCCCCGACAGCGGAAATTGATTTGGTCCGGGCCCACTCTTGTGGTGTTCTTTCAGGGGGCCACGAACGGGCCACAATGAACGGAGGCTGACATGACCGATCTCAATCCCAAAACCCGGCTTGAAACCCACGAGGTGACCAACCAGCCCACCGCGCGCGGCGATCTCGACCTCTGGGCGGACGATCATGTGCTGCGCCATTATGCGCATCTTTTTGGCGCCGACGAGGTCGACCTTGCCATCTATGGTAAATGTCTGGGCCGCGAGAACATGCGCGAGGCGGGGCGTCTGGCCAATCGGTTCACCCCCGAGCTCAGGGTGTTCGACCGCTCGGGGCGGCGGGTGGATGAGGTGACCTTTCACCCGGCCTATCACCAGTTGATGCAGGCGGGTCTGGAGGCCGGCTATGCCGCCCGCCCGTGGGAGGACCGCCCCGGCGGGCACGCCACCCATGCTGGTATGGTGATGATGCAAAATCAGGTCGAACCGGGTGTTGCCTGCCCGATGACCATGAGCTACGCGGTCATCCCGGCGCTGGACGCCAACCCCGAGATCCGGGACACGTGGCGGCCCCGCTTGATGTCACGCCACTATGACCCCAGCGTGCGCCCGGCCAACCAGAAAACCGGGGCGACGATCGGCATGGCAATGACCGAAAAGCAGGGCGGCTCGGACGTGCGGGCCAATACCACCGAGGCCACGCGCGATGGTGACGCCTACCGCTTGCGTGGGCACAAATGGTTCTGCTCGGCACCGATGTGCGATGCGTTTCTGACCCTCGCCCAGACCAAGGGCGGCCTGACCTGCTTTGTGGTGCCGCGCTGGACCCCCGACGGCAGGCGAAACGGCATCCACATCATGCGCCTCAAGGACAAGCTGGGAAACCGCGCCAATGCCAGCTCCGAGATCGAATATCACGACGCCTATGCGCAACGGTTGGGCGAAGAGGGCAAGGGGGTCAAGACGATCCTGCAAATGGTGCACCACACGCGGCTTGACACCGCGATGGCCCCCGCCGGGCTGATGCGTGCGGCGCTCTCCGAAGCGCTCTGGTGGGTAAACGGGCGGGCCGCCTTTCAGCGCCGCCTGATCGATCAACCGCTGATGCAGTCGGTTCTGGCGGATATGGTGCTGGAATATGAGGGCACGGTGGCGCTGGGACTGCGGGTGGCGCAGGCCTTTGACGGCCCCGAGGCGGCGGATCGGGCCTTTGCGCGAATCGGTGTCGCGATTGCCAAGTTCACCTCGAACAAGCGCTGCGTCAATTTCATCTACGAGGCCATGGAGGTGCTGGGCGGCGTCGGTTACGTCGAGGAAAGCCCGATGCCACTGCTCTACCGCGAGGCGCCGTTGAACTCGATCTGGGAGGGCGCTGGCAATGTGATCGCGCTCGATATCCAGCGCTCTCTGGCGCGCGAATCTCTGGCTGGCGAGGTCCTGATGGCCGAGCTTGCCGCAGCGCGCGGCTGTGACTCGCGTCTGGATGCGGCAATGGACGATTTTTCCGCCCGCTGGCCCCACGGTGCCCCGGAATCCGAAGCTCGCTGGTTTGCCGCCCGGGCCGGGACGCTGCTCAAGGCCGGGTTGTTGGTGCGCCATGCCCCCGAGGCCATCGCCGACGCCTTTATCGCAACGCGAATCGAGGGCCAACGCGGAGACGTCATGGGCGCAATTGCCTTGGGCGATCCCCGCGCCATTGTCGCCCGCGTCAACGATTCGGCGGCGGCCTGAACCGCGCGAGCAAGAGGCGATCAATAAAACGGTGCGGGCAATAAAATGGTGCGGGCGGTGGGAGTCGAACCCACACGGGCACAAGGCCCAACAGATTTTAAGTCTGGTATGTCTACCATTCCATCACGCCCGCATCCCGGCGCATGGAAGCCTCGCCTCTTCACGCCAGCCGCCACCTCTGGGCCGCGGGCCGACCATAGCTGCTGCCCCTCTGATGTAAAGTGCCCTTTGTGGGCCTTCTGAACCTTTGCGCCCCGGCCAAAAAGTGACCCCGCCCCGCTCGATCTCGGGCGGGGCGGGGCAATCAGGCGCTGGGAATGGTGCTGGGTTGCCCCCTCCCCGTTCGCTTGTGTTATTTCAACGCATTAGAGGTAAAGACGAAATCCCCACCATCTGCGGCCGAGTGGCAGGCAATGCAGCCTTTGGATGCCCCCTTGGCCACCTTGCCGGCAAGACGCATCCCCTTGGGGTTCTTGTCCAATGAGCCATCGGGCAGGAACTTGACCCAGAACCAGTTCTTTTCAGCCGGATCAAAGCCCGCTTCGCGGCGGAACATCACGGTGATCGCGCCAAGGTGCTTGGAGGGCTGCTCCAGCACCTGATCACGTGTCACACCCTTGGGGCCGTAATTGCGCTTGACGATCAGATCGCCGGTGTGTCCGTTGATGGTTGCCTTTGAATAATAGGTTTCCAGCATCATCCCGTGGGGATCGGTGCCCTCGTAAGGCGACGAGAACATCTGATCCGGCCCGGCGAGGCGCTGTGCGACCATGGCTTTCCAAATCTGGGCGGCAAAGGCTGCGTCCTTGTCAGTCCCGAACGGAGGAACCCCCTGTGCGGAAACTGCAAATCCAAGGCCGGCAGAAATGGCAAGGGCCAGAGCGGCGGATTTGATGTGAAGTTTTGTCATATTCCCATATTCCTGATTATTGTGATTGTGCTAAATATCTTGCAGAAAAGGGTATCACAGTCGCCCAACATTTGTTCACCATGGCGTTATAATATGTCATGTGACGTGATAGGTCTGGGACTATCCAATTCCGAGAGTTGGGAATATCAATGTGGAAATCGAAAGGAAATTCCATGAATCTAGGGTTAAAAGCACTTGCCATTGCAACCGCCGCCCTGGCGCTTGCTCCGGCTGCCTATGCCGGCGATGCCACCGCCGGGGCCAAGGTCTTCAAGAAATGCAAGGCCTGCCACAAGGTCGGCCCCAAGGCCAAGAATGGCGTGGGTCCGAATCTGACCGGCGTTGTCGGCCGCACCGCGGGCACCGAAGCGGGCTATCACTACAGCAAGTCGATGGTTGCCGCAGGCGCTGCCGGGCTGGTTTGGGATGAGGCAAAAATCGCCGAGTATCTGGTAAACCCGACCAAATATCTGCGCAGCTACCTGAAAGACCCCAAGGCAAAGGCCAAAATGGGCTTTAAACTGCGCAAGGGCAAAGATCGTGAAAACGTCGCCGCCTATCTTGCGACCTTTAGCAACTAAATGATGCCCCGCTGGGCCATTTGGACGGGCGTGCTGTCGCTGCTGGCCTTGCCAGCTGTGGGCGCGCCCGTCTGCATTTCAAACCACACCGATCAAACCCTGGTGATGGTGGTCGACAACCTTGCAGGCCAGCGTCTGGTCAAGACGACCGGGCCAAGCGCGACGCTGTGCATGCCGGTTGCCGATTCGCTCACAAAAGCGTCGGTCGGTGTGTTTGCCAGTGAGGACGCCGAAGAGGGCTGCTCACGCCTTGCCCACCCCGGCCAGACCGAGACCCTGATCGGATTTGCCGAGTTTGACAATTGCAAATGGGCCCCGACACCGCGGGATTTTTAGGGGATTTTTAGGGTGTAGACCCGTTCATCCCAGTCCGGTGCGCCTCAGGCTAGCCGGCATCACGCCTTTGCGGTCTGGGTTCCAGCGAATCGGGCCTGCATCTCGGTGCGCGCGTCATCGGTGATCTTGGCAAACAGAACCTCGGGCACATCAAACGCGTGCCCCGCCGGCAACGTGGACAGTGCCGCCTCGACATCGTCCGGCCACTCGGCAGACTGAAGGTGCAGCGCCGACAGAATGGTAGCGCTGGCATCAGGGATGAACGGTTCGGAGAGGACCGCATAAAGGCGTATGAGGTTCAGCGCAAAGCGCACGATCGCCCCGGCCGCTTCGGGATCGCTCTTGAACACGGCCCAGGGGGCGGCGGTTTGCAGGTATTCGTTACCAACCACCCAGATCGCCCGCAATTCCGCCGTAGCCTTGCGAATTTCAATGGCAGCCATATGGCCTTCATAGGCGGCCACGCGGCGGCTGATCTCGGCGATAACGGCCGCTTCGGCAGGACCATAGCCACCGCCCTCGGGGACCGCCTCGCCAAAACGCGCGCGGCAGAACTTGGTTACGCGGCTGACGAAATTGCCCAGCACATCGGCCAGATCCTTGTTGATACTGGCCTGAAAATTTTCCCAAGTGAATTCACTGTCGGAATTTTCCGGCACATGGCTGAGCAGCCACCAGCGCCAATAGTCGGACGGCAGGATGTCCAGCGCCTGATCCATGAACACGCCACGCCCCTTTGACGTGGAAAACTGCCCGCCGTCATAGTTCAGGTAGTTGAAGCTCTTGATATAATCCACCAGTTTCCACGGCTCATTCGAGCCCATGATCGTCGCCGGAAAGCTGAGCGTGTGAAAGGGCACGTTGTCCTTGCCCATGAACTGTACATAGCGGACGTCCTCGGCCCCCTTGTCGGTGCGCCACCAGCGCTCCCACGCGCTGTCATCCAAACCGTTCGCATCGGCCCATTCGGCGGTTGCACCGATATATTCGATGGGGGCGTCAAACCAGACGTAAAAGACCTTGCCCTCCATCCCCGGCCAATCCCGATCACCGCGTTTGACCGGCACCCCCCAGTCCAGATCCCGGGTGATCCCGCGGTCTTGCAACCCGTCGCCATCGTTCAGCCATTTCCGAGCGATCGAGGTCGTCAGAATCGGCCAGTCGCTCTTTTGGTCGATCCAGGCATTCAGACGATCGCGCATCTTGCTTTGGCGCAAAAACAGATGCCGGGTTTCGCGCACCTCAAGGTCGGTCGAGCCCGAAATCGCACTGCGTGGGTCGATCAGGTCGGTGGGATCCAGCTGCTTGGTACAGTTCTCGCATTGGTCGCCGCGGGCGCTATCATAGCCGCAGTTGGGGCAGGTCCCCTCGATATAGCGATCCGGCAAAAAGCGCCCATCGGCGCGGGAATAGACCTGTTTTTCGCTGACCTCCTCGATCAGCCCATTATCGGCAAGGCGTCCGGCCAGATGCTGCGTGATCGCCCGGTTGCGCGCCGAGCTGGAGCGGCCGAAATAGTCGAACGACAGGCGAAAACCGCGGGCAAGATCGGCCTGCACCTCGTGCATCTCGGCGCAGTATTGCGCCACCGGCTTACCCGCCTTGGCCGCGGCGATCTCGGCGGGGGTACCGTGCTCATCGGTGGCACAAATATACATGACCTCATCGCCTCGCGCCCGGCAGTAGCGGGCAAAGACGTCGCTGGGCAACTGGCTGCCCACCAGATTGCCCAAATGCTTGATCCCGTTGATATAGGGCAGAGCTGAAGTGATAAGAATACGTGCCATGTCGCGCCTTTGTCTGATGTCTGGAGCGAGCATTAGCCGAGGCGTGGACAAAGTTCCAGAGCTTAGGCCGATTTGCGCCAGAGCGACCGGGGGGTTCCCGGATTTGCCGCCGGATTTTGAGTATTTTTGCAAAGAAGACAGGCCCAAGGGGTAAATTTCGGGCCGTCAGAATGCCTCGGGCAGTGCCTCGCGGGCCATGTGGTCGAGGACGGCATTGACAAAGCCCGGCTCTTTGCCTTCGGGAAAGAAGGCGCGCGCGACATCGACGAATTCCGAGATGACCACCTTTGGCGGGGTGTTGCCTGCCAGCATCTCGGCGCCAGCGGCGCGAAACAGCGCGCGCAGGGTCGGGTCGATACGGTCGATCGGCCATTTCGCCGCCAGCGCCCGGTCAGTCATCTGGTCGATCCGGCCTTGATGTTCGAGCGCGCCGTTCAGGATCGCCCGAAACAGGCTGACGTTGCCGCGCGCGTATTCGTTGCCATCAAGAGTCGCGCCAAAACGGTGCGTTTCAAACTGCTGACGGACATCGTCAAGGGTGGCGTCAGAGGCCTCCATCTGAAACAGCGCCTGCACAGCAAACAGGCGGCTGGCAGATTTCATCTGACGTTTCTGCTGACGCCCCGGTTTCTCTGGTTTCGTCATCGGTCAGGCGATCTGGATGTTTTCGGAATCGGGTTTAAAGCCGATCCCTTTACTTTTGCGCAAGAATTTTCGGGAAAGAGCAATCAGGTGCATGGCCGCCTCGGCCGCGCCGCCACCCTTGTTCTGGCCCGAAACCTCGGCGCGGGCCAGCGCCTGCGCGCGGTTTTCCACCGTCAGAATACCGTTCCCGATGGCCAGCCCGTCCAGCCCCAGCAGCATCAGCGCCCGCGAACTGTCATTGCAGACCGTGTCATAATGGGTGGTCTCACCACGGATTACGCAGCCAAGAGCGACAAAGCCATCGTAATCGGCCCCCCGCGCGGCAATGCGGATCGCGGTCGGCACCTCAAGCGCGCCGGGAACCTCGATTGTTTCATGCTCGGCCCCTGCAGCCGAGATCGCCGCCTCTGCCCCGGCCACCAGTTGATCGGCAATATCCTTGTAATAGGGGGCGACAACGATCAAAAGCCGGGTCGGGCGGTCAAATTTCGGCGCCGCGAGTTGGTGATGCTGTTCGGTTGCGGCCATCAGGAAGCCTCCGTTTCGGTGATCCGTCGGGTGCCGGTGATCTTCAGGCCATAGGCGTCCAGCCCGATCACCTTTGGCATCGGGCTGTCGGTCAGCAGGATCAGTTCGGAAATATCCAGCGCCGAGAGGATTTGCGAACCGATCCCCGTCTGGCGCAAGGTGTGGGGCGAGGTATCGGCGGTGGTGCCCAGCTTTTTGCCGGGTTCGCGAAACAGGATCACCGCGCCCCGTCCCTCGGCGGCGATGATCTGCATGGCGCGGGGCAGAATGCCGCCGCCCTTTGGCCCAAGACCGAGAACGTCGCTCAGCACATTCAGCGCGTGGGTGCGCACCAAAACCGGCTCGGGCGTGGTGATGTCGCCCTTGGTCAGGACCACATGTTCGCACCCCTCGGTCTGGTCGGTGAATATCCGCATCACCCACTCGCCGCCAAAGCTGGAGGTCACTTGGCGGGTTTCGGTTTCGCGCACCAGATTGTCGTGCTTGTGGCGATAGGCGATCAGGTCCGAGATGGTGCCAATCTTCAGCTTGTGGCGCTTGGCAAAGGCGATCAGGTCGGGCAGCCGCGCCATGGTGCCGTCGTCCTTCATGATTTCACAGATCACCCCGGCGGGGTTCAGCCCGGCAAGGCGGGCGATGTCGGTGGCCGCCTCGGTATGCCCGGCCCGCACCAGAACGCCACCATCGCGGGCGCGCAGCGGGAACACATGCCCCGGTGTGGCGATGTCGCTAGGTCGCACCTGAGGGTTGATCGCCACCGAGACCGTATGTGCGCGGTCATGGGCGGAAATGCCGGTCGTCACCCCTTCGCGGGCCTCGATCGACACCGTGAACGGGGTCTCATGGCGCGAGGTGTTCGAGCTGGCCATCATCGGCACACCCAGCCGCTCGACCTGCTCACCGGTCAGGGTCAGGCAGATCAGGCCGCGCCCGTGGGTGGCCATAAAGTTGATTGCATCAGGCGTCGCCAATTGCGCGGGGATGATCAGGTCCCCCTCGTTCTCGCGGTCCTCGTGATCCACAAGGATGAACATCCGCCCGTTGCGAGCATCCTCGATGATTTCCTCGACCGAGGAAATCACGTCGCTATAAGTGTCGTTCGCCATCGCTCTCAGCCCTGCATTTCGGTCAACCGCGCCACGTAGCGCGCCAGCGTGTCTATTTCAAGGTTCACCCGATCGCCTGATCGGACGGCGCCCCAATTCGTCACCTCCTTGGTGTGCGGGATCAGATTGACGCCGAACCGGAGGCCGGAAACCTCGTTGACGGTCAGCGACGTGCCGTTCAGCGCAACCGAGCCCTTGGGGGCGATAAAGCGCGCCAGTGTCTCGGGGGCCTCCAGCAGCACGCGGGTGCTGTCGCCTTCATCGGTCATCGAGACGATCCGGGCAACCCCGTCCACGTGACCCGAGACGATATGCCCCCCCAGCTCATCGCCGACCCGCAACGGACGCTCAAGATTGATCCGCTGCCCGGTTTGCCAGTCGCCGATATTGGTGCAGCGAAGGCTCTCGGCAGAAATCTCGACCTCGAACCAGCCATCGGGGCCGGACGCGCCCGAGCGGGCTACTACCGTCAGGCAGACCCCGTCACAAGCGATGGAAGCGCCCAGATCAATGCCGGAAATATCGTAAGACGTGCCAATCCTGGCGTGCAGATCGCCTTGCTGGTCGGTCTTCAGAACTTTTCCCTGATCGGTGATGATCCCGGTAAACATGGCACGCACTCTTTCTGCTCCGATATGTTCATCCCCTAGTCCACCACGCGCCTTTGGGCAAGGGGCCTTTGGCAGGCTGAAATCTCTTTGATTTCCTTGGCAATTAAGCGCATATTTACGAAAATCGCGTCTGTTGAGGCTGATCTGAATTAGAAAAAACACGGGCAAGTGACTGATTTATTTGAATATATCAACAAGGGAACGGTGTGCTCCGGTGCTGTTGCGGGGTCGGGGGACGGCTGCTTGGCGGACGGTTTTACTGGTGGCGCGGCTGTCGCTAGCGGGCAGGTCCAGAATGGCTGAGGCTATCGGGCGCAAAAAGGTATTCCTGTTTCTGCAAGGCCCCCACGGGCCGTTCTTCTACCAGCTTTCCAAGGGGCTGGCGCTGGCCGGTGCCAAGGTGCTGAAGGTCGGATTCAACCGCGGCGATCAGGCGTTCTGGGGCGACCGGCGCAGCTATCTGGCCTATCTTGAGCCGCTGTCGGACTGGCCCGACAGGATTCGGCAGATCTACGTTGAAAAGGGGGTCACGGATATCGTGCTTTATGGCGATACCCGCTTTGTTCACGCCGAGGCGATCAAGGCGGCGCGGCAGGCAAACCTTACCGTGCACTGTTTCGAGGAAGGGTATCTCAGGCCCTATTGGGTCACCTATGAGCGCGGTGGTGTCAACGGATACTCGCGCCTGTGCAAAATGGACGTCGCCGCCATGCAGGCCGAAATCCGCGACCGGGATCTGGACCTGCCCGATGCCCCCGCGCGCTGGGGGGACATGCGCAAACACGCGCTTTACGGCGCCCTTTATCATGGCTTTATCCTGTTCAGAAACCGGCGCTACAAACATTACCGCACTCACCGGGATGTTTCGGTTTTGCAGGAATTTCGCCTGCATTTCCGCCGTTTGCTGGCCATTCCGCTGCATGCGGCGCAACGACGGGCGGCGACACGCCGGATTCGACGCGAGGGGTATATCTATCATCTGGCGCTGCTGCAACTTAGTCACGACAGTTCGATTCAGGCGCATAGCCCGTTGAAATCAATGCCGGATTTCATCCGACTCGTGGTTGAAAACTTTGCCTGCGGCGCACCGGTGCATCACCACCTCGTCATCAAGGCCCACCCGCTCGAGGATGGTCGCCTGCCACTAAGGCGGATCACCCGTGAGGCGGCGCGCGCCGCGGGCATTTCGGAACGTGTGCATTTCGTACGCGGCGGTAAACTGGCCGCACTACTGAATTTCGCCAGATCGGTGGTGACGGTAAATTCCACCGCCGCCCAGCAGGCGCTGTGGCGCGGTCTGCCGGTCAAGGCCCTTGGCGACGCGGTCTATCGCAAGCCCGAGTTCACCTCCGAGCAACCGCTGGCCGAATTTTTCGCCAGCCCCTGGAAGCCCGACGCGCGGGCCTATCGCGATTACCGCCACTACCTGCTGGAAACCTCGCAGATCACCGGCGGCTTTTATTCCGCCAAAAGCCGCAGACGTCTGGTGCGCGCCGTCGTTGACCGGGTGCTGGCCGCCGAGGACCCCTATGACGCGCTGAAAACCGAGAACGCGACCCCCCGCCACCAGTTGCGCGTGGTTCGTTAGGCCAAGGGAACCGGGAAACGACAGGACGCAGCCGGGGCCGCCCTCAGCCTTGATCCCGCTGGTAAATCCAGTCATGCGCCGGGTGGTTCTGGAACCGCCATTGCCGCCGCGGCCCGGCCATCACGTTCAGATAGTAGAGATCATAGCCATAGGGCGCCGCGCAGGGATGATGGCCGCGCGGCACCAGCACGACATCGCCATCTGACACGGCCATGCTGTGATCCAGTGTTTCGTCCTCGGTAAAGACCCGCTGAAAGGCAAACCCCTGCGCCGGATTCAGGCGATGGTAATAGGTCTCCTCTAGGTAGGTCATCTCGGGAAAATTGTCGGTGTCGTGGCGATGCGGCGGATACGAGGACCAGTTGCCCCCGGGGGTGAACACCTCGGTCACCAGCAGGCTGTCGGCAACGTCGCGATCCTCCATGGCGATATTGTGGATATAGCGCGTGTTGGCCCCCTGCCCGCGTTTTTCAAGGCTGATCCCTGCTGGGCCAATCACCTGTGCGCGATGGCCGCCCTTGCCGGGGGCCGAGCACACGGCCAGCACGCAATCGCTGCTTGCCGTGGCGCGCCAGTCGCTGCCGTCCGGGACATAGAGGCAATGGGGTGGCGTCTGCTCAAAGACGCTCATCCGCCCCCCCAGCGTGCCAAAATCCTGACCCGCCGCGCTGATCTCGGCCTTGCCCTCGACCAGGACCAGAATCACCTCGCGCGCACCGGTGGCCTCGGCAGCGACCTCGCCGGCGCCGAGGTGGTAAAGGCCGAACCCGACGTAATCCCAGCCTGCGCTCTCTGGTGAGATATCGTGGACCTTCCCCCGTCCCGGGGCGGGTTTTCGTAATAGATTGTTCATGCTTTTCTCTCTTTCCCGCTCGGCTCTGGGCGCTCAAGACCCGCCACGCGCGCCAGTTGCCGAAGCGCCTCCAACCCCATGCGTTGATAGGTCAGCGGTGTCCGCTTGGCCGGATCCTGCTCGGCCTCGATCACCAGCCAGCCGTGATAGTCGGCCGCCGCCGCCGCCTGCAGGACCGGGGCAAACTCGACCGCGCCATCGGCATCGCCCGGAACCGTGAACACCCCCCGTCGTACCCCTTCCAGAAACGAAAGCCCCTCGGAGCGAACCTCGTCCATGATATCGGGACGCACGTTCTTGGCGTGGATATGGGCCACCCGTGGCATATATGCGCGCGCCAGCGCGCCGGGGTCGATGCCGGCGAAAAACGCGTGACCGGTGTCCAGCAGCAAGTGCGTCCCGGGGCCGGTATGGGCCATAAAGGCGTCAATCTCATCAGCAGTTTCAACAATCGTGCCCATGTGGTGATGATAGGCAAGGGTAATCCCGCGCCGGGCGCAAAACGCCGCCATTTCCTCGATCGCAGCGCCGAACCCGGGCCACGCTTTGGCCGGCAGGCGCGGCGAACGCGTCAGGGCCACATCGTCGCGCCCGTGAATAGCGTTCGAAGTCTCGCAAACGATGCAAACCTTGCTGCCCATCGCCGACAGCAGATCCAGATGCGGCGCAATCGCCGCCTGTTCATCCGCAACCGAGCGCGTCAACAGGTTCAGCGAGTGCCACCCCGAAACGAACCGCAACCCATAGGGCGCCAGCACCGCCGCAAGGGCCTCGGGGCGATCGGGCATCTTGTGGCCCTTCTCGATTCCGTCAAAACCGATCTCGGCGGCTTCACCAAGGCAGCGGGACAGCGGAATATCGGCGCCCAGACTGTGGTCGTCGTCGTTGGACCACGCAATCGGATTGGTACCGTAAAGGATCATTCCAACCCCTTTCCATCGGCCGCCTGCCGCGCCCGCCGCGCCGCGTCGTAATCCGCGCGTGCCGCCTGCACCTCGGGGCGCGCCGAAACTTCGGGCACCGCCACATCCCACCAGTGGCCACCCGCCTCAGTCGTGGGCATCGGGTCGGTGTCGATCACAATCACGCTGCTCTGGCTGGCCTTGCGGGCGCGCCCGATTGCCGCCTCAAGTTCGCTGATCGACGCAACTTTTTCCGCCGCCGCCCCCATGGCTCGGGCGTGGGCGGCAAAATCGATGGCACTGGGCGTGACGTGGCGGGCGCTGTCCAGGAGGTTGTTGAAACTGGCCCCGCCACAGCCGATCTGCAGGCGGTTGATGCAGCCAAAGCCACGGTTGTCCAGCACCACCACGATCAGTTTTTGCCCCAGCATGACGCTGCTGGCCAGTTCCGAGTTCAGCATCATGTAAGAGCCGTCCCCCACCATCACCACAACCTCGCGCTCCGGAGCGGCCATCTTGACACCCAGCCCGCCGGCGATCTCGTATCCCATGCAGGAAAAGCCGTATTCGACGTGATAGCTGCCGGGACCCGCGGCCTGCCAGAGCTTGTGCAATTCACCGGGCAAGCCTCCCGCGGCGCAAACCAGCGTGCTTTTGGGGCCAATGCTGCGTTGCACCGCACCGATCACCTGCGCGTCGCTGGGCAGGGAGTTGCCCTCGGGCGCGCGGGTGACGGCGGCCCGCGCGTCCTGCCAGACCGCCCTTGTGCCAAGGTCCGGGGCGGGCGCGCGGTAATCCCCCAGCCCTTCGTCCAGCGCCTCAAGCCCGGCGCCGGCATCGGCCACCAGCGGCAAGGCCGAGCCCTTGACGCTGTCATAAGGGGTGATGTTGAGGGCCAGAATCCGCCGCGCGGGGTTCTGGAACAAGGCCCAGCTGCCGGTGGTAAAGTCCTGAAACCTGGTGCCGATCCCGATCACCAGATCGGTTGTTTCGGCCAGCGCATTGGCGGACGAAGAGCCGGTCACCCCGATGGCGCCCAGATTCAGCGGATGATCGAACGGCAGGGCCGATTTTCCCGCCTGAGTCTCGGCAACCGGAATCCGGTGGCGTTCGGCAAAGGCGGCAAGACGCGCACAGGCACCAGCATAATGGACCCCACCGCCAGCGATGATCAGGGGCGCGCGCGCGGCGCGAATGGCCGCAAGCGCCGCCTCCAGTTCGTCGTGATCCGGCGGCGGGCGACGGATGCGCCAGCGGTGCGGAGCAAAAAACGCAAGCGGCCAGTCGAACGCTTCGGCCTGTACGTCCTGACACAAGGCCAGCGTCACTGGCCCGGCGCTGGCCGGATCCAGCATCGTCGCCAGCGCCCGAGGCAACGCGCTCAGCAGTTGCTCGGGGCGGGTGATGCGGTCGAAATAGGCGCTGACGGGGCGAAAGCAGTCATTGGCCGAGACCGTGCCGTCGCCAAAATCCTCGACCTGCTGCAGGACCGGATCGGGCTCACGCCCGGCAAAGACATCGCCCGGCAACAGCAAGACCGGCAGGCGGTTCACATGCGCCAGCGCCGCCGCCGTCACCATGTTCAAGGCCCCCGGCCCGATGGATGTGGTCACCGCCATCGCCTGTCTGCGGTTTTTCGCCTTGGCAAAGGCGATTGCCGCATGGGCCATGCCCTGTTCGTTATGGCCGCGCCATGTCGGCAATTGATCGCCCGCGCCGGCAAGCGCCTCACCCAGCCCCGCGACATTGCCGTGGCCGAAAATCGCCCAGCATCCGGCGATAAAACGCTCGCCTTCGGGGTTTTTCTGGTTGATCAAATAGCGCACCAGCGCCTGTGCAGCGGTCAGTCTGACGGTTTTCATCGGTTTCATGTCCTTATCGACGCGCCGTTGCGCGCGCCTCGTCCCAGATATCACAAAGCGCACGGTATTTCCCGGCCATGTCGGCAATCGCTCCGGCGTCGTCCATCCGCCCGGCCAGCCACTCGCGCGCCGCGTCGGCAAAGATCGTGCGCCCGACCGCAAACCCCTTGACCAGATCGTGACGCGCGGCAATGGCAAAGCTGGCGGCCAGTGCTGGGGTGTCGGCCTTGAGCCCCAGAACCACGATCCCGCGGCTGTGGGAATCGTTGCGCATAACGGCCGCACAAACGTTGCGCCAGGCCCGATCGCTGGTCATCGGCTCCAGTTTCCACCAGTCGGGATAAATGCCCAGATCATAGATCCGCTGGATGATCGCGGCGGTGGTGTCCTCGGTAATCGGGGCGACGCGCGAGGGGATCAACTCCAGCAGAAACTCCAGATCGTTGCGCCTCGCCGCTGCAAACAGGCGCAAGAGCACGTCCTCTTGTTGCACCTTCATGGTTTCATCGTCGTCCGGGTGGTAAAAACACAGGACCTTGACCACCTGATCGCGCGGCCATTGCGAGAGCGCGCCGAAATCCGGGCCCAACTCGGGCTCCAGCGCCAGCGGGCGGGCGCCGGGACGCTCGACCGGTCGCCCGATCCACAGACCACTGCCCTCGGCCTGAAACAGCGCCTGCTGGCCAAGGCGGCTGTCACAGAGGATGCCATAGCCCGCCTGCCCGTCCGCCACCCTTTGCGCAGCGGCCAGACACAGGCACTTGAAGGCGCCAAGCCGCGCCGGATCGGCCCCCTCGGCTGCCGCGATATCCTCAAGCTGACTGCGATGGTCAAAGGCAAAGACGCGCATTTCCGGCCAGTCGCCGGCCCGGTTGGTCGACCAATGCAGCTGTTCCAGCGCCATGTCGGTCCGGAGAGCGGGAGTCCTGACCCCGGTTTTCAGGAAATACCGCAGCTCTTCACGACTGGGATAGGCCGGGGTGCAGCCATGGCGACTGACCGCCAGCGCCCCGCAGGCGTTGGCCCAGGTCAGCGCGGCTTGCCAGTCCTCGCCTCCCAGCCAGCCGGCAAGGAGGCCGCTCATGAACCCGTCGCCCGCCCCCAGCACATTGAACACTTCGACATCAAAGCCGGGGCCGGAAATGCCACTATCCAGATCGTCGGGGATGGCACCGCAAAAGGCCACCGCCCCCATCGGCCCGCGCTTGCAGACCAGCACGGCTCGGGTCCGCTCGCGCACGCCGCGCAATGCGGCAATCGTATCGGTGCTGCCGCCGGCGATGTGAAATTCCTCCTCGGTGCCGACGATCAGATCGAACAGCGGCAGGCTCGCCTGCAATTTGGCCGTCACCGCCGGGCTGTCGATATAGCGGCTTTCGCCCGCGTCATGCCCCGCCAGCCCCCAGAGGTTCGGCCGATAGTCGATGTCCAGAGCTGTCCGTGCGCCATTGTTCCGCGCCGCGTGCAGCGCCTTCAGAACCGCCGCCTCGGTGCGCGGATGGCTAAGATGGGTGCCGGTCGCCGTCACGCAGCGCGCCCGCGCAACAAAGGAGGGGTCGATATCATCGACGCAAAGCGCCATGTCGGCGCAATTCTCGCGGTAAAAGATCAGGGGAAAGCGGTCGCGATCGCGAATCCCCAGCAGAACCAGCGCGCTGAGGCGCTCGGGATCGGTCACAAGCCCCTCGACATTCACCCCCTCGCGCCGCAATTGTTCGCGGATGAAACGGCCCATATGTTCGTCGCCAACGCGGCTGATCAGGGCCGATTTCAGCCCCAGCCGCGCGGTACCGGCGGCGATGTTGCAGGGCGAACCACCGATATATTTGCGAAAACTGCCCATGTCCTCCAGCCGCCCGCCGACCTGCGCGCCGTAAAGGTCAACCGAGGCGCGGCCGATGGTGATCAAATCAAGAGTCACACCGTTCCTCCGAGCGAGCCCTCGAGGGCTGCCAGTTCCTGACCGCCGGCCATCATGTCCTGCAGCTCTTCGGCGTTGATCTCGCCCCGGGCGGCGGTGCCCAGTGTCTTGCCGCGATTGAGAACCGTAAAGCGATCGCCCACCGCCATCGCGTGGCGGACGTTGTGGGTGATGAACACTACCGCGATCCCGGCTTTGCGCACCTTGTCGATATTGGCCAGCACATTGGCGGTCTGGCGCACCCCGAGGGCCGAGGTCGGCTCGTCCAGAATCAACAGCTTGGCGCCAAAATAGACGGCGCGGGCGATGGCAACCGTCTGGCGCTCACCACCCGACAGCGTGCCCACCGCCTGATCCGGGCCGCGCAGATTGATGCCCATCTTTCGCATCTCTTCCATGGTGACCGCGTTGGCCTTTTTGAAATCCATCACCTTCAGCGGGCCAAAGCGTTTGATCGGCTCGTTTCCCATCCAGAAATTGCGCGTGACTGACATTAGGGGAATCATCGCAAGATCTTGATAAACCGTGGCAATTCCCGCCTCCATCGAATCGCGCGGGCTATCGAAATGCATCTCGACCCCATCAAACAGGATGGTGCCGCTGGTCGGCTTGTGAACCCCGGACATGGTCTTGATAAAGGTCGATTTTCCAGCGCCGTTGTCACCCAGCAGGCAATGGCATTCGCCCCGGTAAACGTCGATTGAGACCCCGCCCAGCGCAATGACCGGGCCAAAGTGTTTTTCTATATTCTTCATTTCGATCAGAGGACTGGCCATCATTTCTCTCCCGTAATCATACGGCGGATATAGGTGTTGAGGATCACCGCGAGGATCAGGATCGCCCCCAAAAATACACGAAACAGCGAACTTTCCGCCCCCGAAAAGAACAGGCCCTGCTGCACCACGCCAAAGATCAGAGCACCAAGCGCGGCCCCCACCACCGAGCCATATCCCCCAGTCAAGAGCGCGCCACCGATGACAACGCTGATGATCGCCTCGAACTCTTTCAAAACGCCGCGGTCGGCAGCGGCGGAACCGAATTCCATGACCTGCGAAGTGGCAAAGACGACCGCGCAAAAGGCCGTGAACATGAACATCAATAGCTTGACCCGGTTCACCGGCACCCCGACATAGCGCGCCGCCTGTGCATCGCCGCCGGCGGCGAAAATCCAGTTTCCAAACTGGGTTTTGGTCAGCAGGATCTGCCCAAATATGATCAGGATCAGCGCCCAGACGATCAGCATCGGCACGCCTTCAACCACCGGCTGACCGGCGCGGTTGCCGCGGGTAAAGGTCTCAATCCAGCCCCAGTCTCCCATCGTCTGAAACATGCCGGTCAGGATCTTGCCGCCGAAAACCGGTGCCAGCCAGTCGCCCTTGGCGACCTCCCTGACCCCTCCGATCACGGTTTTCTGGGTGGTGAGAATAGCCAGCCAGATGGTCAGCCCGCGCAGGATGTAAAGAAACGCCAAGGTGACGATAAAGCTAGGCAAGCCGGTCTTGATGACCAGAAAACCATTCAGCGCCCCAATGGCAATACAAATGACAAAAGTGGTCAGGATGGCAACCCAGACCGGCCAGCCCCATTGCACCGAGAGGATGGCAATAAGTATACCTGCAAAGCCGATCATCGAGCCGATCGACAGGTCGAACTCACCGGCGATCATCAACAGGCAGGCTCCCACGGCGATGATCGCGAATTGCGCCGAAACGGTGGCCCAGTTCTGAATGCCTTGCGGTGCGAACATGCCGCTGTCGCCAGCTATCGTGAAAAAAAAGACAAACACCAGAACCGCGCCTGAAATCGCGCCGAGTTCCGGCCGTATCATCGCACGGCGCCAGCGCGAGACTTGCTTAACCCGCTCGTCCGTCATCATAACCTCCCAATTCTGATGCGTTTATCAAGGACGGCGAAGCCCGCCGCCCTTTTTCTTGGTCACACGCAGGGTCTAGCGATAAACGCCGGCGTATTTCTCAACCAGCCCGATGTTGTCCTTGGTGATAAAGCCGGGGCCCGAGTTGATATTGCCCGAGGGCAGCACCCCATAGCGGACATAGTTGGTCAGCAGAACGACCGGCAAATAGCCTTGCAGATAGGGTTGCTGGTCGATGGCAAAGGCGATGGTGCCGTCCTTGATCGCGGCGGCGATTTGCCCCGACAGGTCGAAGGTGCCAAAATAGATCTGCCCCTTCAGGCCCGCCTGATCCAGCGCCGCCAGCGTCGGATGCGCCGAGGTCGGCCCCAGTGTCAGGATGGCATCGGTCTTGGGGTGGGCGGTCAGATAGGCCAGCACCTTGTTCTTGATCTCGGCGGGGTCCTGTCCGCTGTCGATCATGCTGGATTTCAGGTCGGCGCCGATGGCCTTGGCAAAGCCGCGGCAACGCTCGACCGAGGCCGGGTTGGTGGCATAGTGATTGACGCAGAGAAAGCTCTTTACGCCCGCCTTCTTGGCCCGCAGACCGGCGCCGTAACCGGCGTCATATTCCGGCTGGCCGATATGCATCAATGCCCCCAGCGCCGCCGACTGCTTGGCCGTGCCCGAGTTAATGGTGATGACCGGGATGCCCTGATCAACCGCGGCAGTGACCGGGCCCTTGAGGACATCGAAATCGGCGATGGTGACGATGATGCCGTCCGGTTTCGAAGCTGCCGCCTGCTGCACGATGCGGGCCATGTCGGCCAGATCTCCGGTGGGCGGATTGCGGTATTCCACCGTCACGTCCATCTGTTTTCCGGCAATCTTGATCGCGTTCTTGATGGTGTTCCACCAGCTGTCGCTGTCCGGCGCATGGCTGATCAGCACAAAGCGCTCACCCGCGGCACTGGCGATTGGCGCCGATACGCCCAAGGCCATCGCCGCCGCCAGAAAGGCCGTCAAAAGTTTTCTCATCGTTTCTCTCCCTTGGTTTTCATCTGGTCCGGGCAAGGGCGGTGGCGGCCGGGCTGGTTGCGCTTGCGCCACAGAACGGCCAAAGAATCACACTGGACTCTTGCCCCGATAACGGAATATTTATTCTATTTATAAAAAATGCAATAATTATTTTCCAAACTGTGCCCGGCTCACCCCTCGCGTTGGGTGCCCACCGCCACCGCCAGCGCCAGCGCCAGTGAAAAGGTTGCCGACAGCGCCCGAAAGGCACCAACATCCAGTTCCGAGACGATCAGCGTGGTCGCGCCCATCTGATGCAGCGGGCTGTTCATGGCGTCAGTCAGGGCGACGACCTCGACATTCCGGTCGCGGGCATAAGACACCAGATCCACGGTTTCTTCGCTATAGGGCGCAAAGGTAATGGCCAGCAGGACATCCCCTTCCAGAATGGCATGGCGCTGTCCCAGATTGCCGACGTGATCGTGTAGTAGCGCCGGAATATTCATCTTTTCAAAGGCATAGGCAAGATACGCCGCGACCGGAAAGACCCGCCTCAGGCCGATGACATGGATCATCCGCGCCCCGGCCAGCACTGTCACCGCCCCCTCCAGTTGCGCGGGCGTGACCGTGTTGGTCAGCTTCTCCAGCGACACCCGCCCGGCATCGACGAACTCGGCCAGCAGCGCCGACGGGGTATCCGCCCCCCCGGCCCTGAGATTTTCAAGACGCGTGCCATAATCGGGCCAACGCTGCGCGTGGGTGTCGCGAAACATCCGTTGCATCTGCGAGAACCCGGAAAATCCCATCAGCTTGCAAAACCGCATGAAGGCCGACGGCTGCACGCCCGCCGCGGCAGACAGCTCGGCCACGGTCGAAACCGCGATCCGGTCCGGGTTTCGGGCCACGAAATCAGCGCATTGCTTTAATCGTCGTGGCAGGTTTTGCGACACGTCCAGCAGGCGCGTCTGAAACTCATCCAGTGAAAGCGGTGCCGAGGCGCGCATTTTTCTCTCCCATCCCTTATCCTTTGTCTTGACAAAGCGATATTCCACAATCATCCATCATTTGGAACAAATATTCTATTTTATGCTAGGGCGGGTGTCCATAGAGAGAGAGCGAGAAAGCCATGCAGACGCTGGGAATTGGGTTGATCGGGACCGGCTTTATGGGCAAGACCCATGCGCTGGCCTATGGCGCGGTCCGCGCGGTAATGGGGGATGTGCCGGTGCCGCGTCTTGAGCTTCTGTGCGATACTCCGCTTGAGCGGGCCGAACAAATGGCAGCGCAATTCGGCTTTGGCCGCGCTACCGACGACTGGCGCGCCCTGATCGCCGATCCGGCGGTCGATCTGGTGTCAATCACCACCCCCAACCACCTGCACCGCGAAATGGCGCTGGCGGCACTGGCCGCGGGTAAGCACGTCTATTGCGAAAAACCGATGTCCCTGACCCTGTCGGAGGCCACCGAGATGGCGCGCGCCGCGGAAACCGCCGCACGCGAGGCAGGGGTGAAAACCATGGTCGGCTACAATTACATCAAGAACCCGGCCTTCACCCATGCCCAGCGCCTGATCGGGGATGGCGCGATTGGCAGGATCGTGCATTTTCGCGGCTGGGTGGACGAGGATTATCAGGCCGATCCGCAGCTGCCCTGGACCTGGCGAGCCCGGTTGGCCGATGCAGGTCTGGGGGCGCTGGGGGATCTGGGCTGCCATCTGGTCTCGATGGCCGACGGGCTGCTGGGTCCGGTTGCCAGCCTGCTGGCGGACATGGACACCATCCACAAGACCCGGCCCCTGCCCGACAGCGATCAGCGCGCCGTGGTCGAGAACGAGGACACCGCCAGCGCCCTTGTGCGCTTTGCCTCGGGGGTTCAGGGCACGATGGTCATGTCCCGCTCGGCCTGGGGACGGAAAAACCGACTGGGCTGGGAGGTCCACGGCACCAGAGGCATGATCTGTTTCGATCAGGAGCGCATGAACGAACTGCAGATCTATCGCGCCGAAGGGCCGCTTGCCGAGCAGGGATTTACCACCATCCTCAGCGGCCCCGAGCATCCACCCTATGACGCCTTTTGCCCAGCACCGGGCCACCAGCTTGGGGTCAACGACCTCAAGGTGATCGAGCTGGCCGATTTCCTGCGCCACATTGCCGGCGGCCCCCCGTCCACACCGGATTTCACCGCCGCGCTGGCCTATGAAAAGGTCATCCACGCCATCGCCCGCGCTGCGAGCAGCGGCCAGAGGGTGGCGGTATGAGCCCTTCCCTGTCCATTGCCCTGCTCGGCGCCGGCCGGATCGGTCAGGTCCACGCCGCCGCCATCGCTGAGACCGCTGGCGCCCGTCTGTGCGCAGTCGCCGACATCAACCCCGAGGCCGCCCGCGCTCTGGCGACACGCTACGGGGCCGAGACGCGCGCCTTTACCGGGCTGGCCGAGGCCCCGGACATCGATGCGGTGATCATCTGCACGCCCACCGACACCCACGCGGCGCTGATCGAGACCTTTGCCCGCGCCCGCAAGCCGGTGTTCTGTGAAAAGCCGATCGACCTGTCGCTTGCCCGCGTCAAGGCCTGCCTGAAGGTCGTGGCCAAGACCGGCACCCCCCTGATGGTTGGTTTCAACCGCCGTTTCGATCCGCAATTCGTGGCCTTGAAACAATCCATTGACGCTGGCCGGATCGGCAACATCGAAATGCTCAACATCACCTCGCGCGACCCCGCCCCGCCGCCCGCCGCCTATATCCGTAATTCCGGCGGGCTGTTTCGCGACATGACCATCCATGATTTCGACATGGCGCGCTTTCTGCTGCAAGACCCGATCCGCTCGGTCATGGCGCGGGCCTCGGCGCTGGTCTCGCCGGAAATCGGCGCACTGGGGGATTTTGACAGCGCCAATATCCTGCTGACCACCGACAGCGGCAAACAATGCGTGATTTCGAACTCGCGTCGGGCCAGCTATGGCTATGACCAGCGCATCGAGGTGCTGGGGGAAAAGGGCCTGCTCAGCGCCAGGAACCTGCGCCCCATCGAGGTCGAACTGGCCAGCGCCGACGGCTTTTGCCGCCCGCCCCTGCATGATTTTTTCATGACCCGCTACAGCGCCGCCTACCGGGCCGAAATCGCCGCCTTTGTCGAGATGCTGCGCTCGGGCGACCCTGCTTCGCCCAGCGGTCAGGATGGACTTTGCGCACTGGAACTGGCCGAGGCGGCCTTGCGTTCGGTCCAGACGGGACGAGCCGTCAGTCCGGGCGCGATGGGATAAATGTCATCATGCCTCGACCGGGGAACAGGCGCTCATTCCATCGCTTTTTTTGGGCTTGCGCGATGCGCACGCGGCGCCCTCAGGTCAGCACATCCAGCCCGTCGCGGAACCGGCGCATCCGCTCGGCGTAGCCCGCGGCCGATTGCGCCAGCATGGCGATTGCCGCCTCATCCAGCGCCCGCACGACCTTGCCCGGGGCCCCGACCACCAGAGAACCGGGTGGGATTTCCTTGCCCTCGGTGATCAGCGCTCCGGCGCCAATCAGGCAGTTTTCGCCGATGATCGCGCCGTTCAGAACCGTTGCTCCCATGCCGATCAGGCTGTTATCGCCAATCAAACAGCCGTGCAGCATCGCCTTGTGCCCCACCGTCACCCCCTGCCCGAGGGTTAGCGGGCTGCCGGGGTCGGTGTGCAGCACACAGTTTTCCTGAATGTTGGTGTTTGCACCGACAACAATCGGCTCGTTATCACCGCGCAAGGTGGCGCCAAACCAGATTCCCACCCCCGGGCCCAGCACCACATCGCCAATCACATGCGCCCCCGGCGCTACCCAATAATCGCCATTTGCGGGCAGGCGCGGGGAAACACCGTCCAGTGTGTAAAGGGTCATTTTTTTTGCAGCTCCTTGAATTCGCGCCCCAGGGCGCGGACATGCTCGACCAGACCGGGCTGGCGGATCCGTTTCAGCCGCTCGGCCTGAATGATGGTGGTCAGGCGATCGAAACAGCGCTCCAGATCGTCATTCACCAGCACATAATCATATTCCGCCCAATGGCTGATCTCGCTCTGGCTTTTGGTCATCCGGGCGGCGATCACCTCGGCGCTGTCCTGCGCGCGGGTCTTAAGGCGCCGCTCAAGCTCGGCAATCGAGGGCGGCAAGATAAAGATCGTCACCGCCGCCGCCTTCAGGGCCGAGTTGCAAATCTGCTGCCCACCCTGCCAGTCGATGTCGAACAGCACGTCCCGCCCGGCCATAATCGCCGCCTCGACCGGCTCCCGGGGGGAGCCGTAAAGCTGCCCGAACACCTCGGCATGTTCCAGCATTTCGCCGTCCCGGACCATGCGCAGGAATTCGTCCCGGCTGCGAAAGAAATACTCGCGCCCGTCGCGCTCACCGGCGCGCGGGCTGCGGGTCGTTGCCGACACCGAAAAGCTGAGGCTGTCGTCCCAACCCATCAGCCGCCGGGCCAAGGTGGATTTTCCCGCCCCCGATGGCGAGGACAGGATGATGAGAAGGCCGCGCCTCTGGGTGTTGCTCATGTCGATCCGTCTGTTTGCGCGCCGTGGCGCGGGTTGGGGTCGGGCGCCCGAAGGCAAGGTTCATTCCACGTTCTGGACCTGCTCACGCATCTGGTCGATCACCGACTTGAGGTCAAGCCCGATCCGCGTTAGTGCCGCGTCGTTCGATTTTGAACACAGCGTGTTGGCCTCGCGGTTGAACTCTTGCGTCAGGAAATCGAACTTGCGCCCGATGGGGCCATCCTCGGCCAGCAATTCGCGCGCCGCGGCGATATGGGCCTCCAGCCGGTCCAACTCTTCGGCGACATCGGCCTTGACGGCCAGCAAGGCCAGCTCCTGCGAAAGGCGGTCCTGATCGATCCCCGCGCTGGCCTCCAACAGGCGCGCGACATTGGCCTTCAGCGTCTCGCGCATCCGCTGGTGGCGATCACCGATGCTCGCACGCGCCGCACTGACGAGGTTCGAAATCTGTGCAATCTGCTGGCCGAGAACACGCGCCAGCGCCGCCCCCTCATCCGCCCGCGCGGCGGCAAAACTGTCCACCAGCGGCCCAATATCCTCGGCCATTCTGGCCATGAGGTCCGGCGCCAGCCCGCTCCCGCCGCCGGTGCTGTCCATCACCCCGCGCAGGGACAGGATTTCAGCGGCGGAGCTGGCGGTCAGGTGCAGATCATGGCTGCCGGCCGCGGTCTCGACCGTTTTCAGCGCCGCAAGGACGCTGGCAAGCTGCCCCGGATCCAGCGCCGCGCCTGCCGCCACCGGATCATTGGCGATCCGCAGTCCGAGGGTAACATTGCCCCGCGCCAAACGGTGGGTCAGGGCCTTGCGCAGCCTCGGCTCCAACTCTTGCGCGCCATCCGGCAAACGCAGGCGTAAATCCAGCCCGCGCGCGTTGACGCTGCGGATTTCCCAAGCCCATGTCTTGCCGCCGTGGGCGCCCGTCAGCGCGGCGAATCCGGTCATAGAATTAACCATTTAACAGTTTTTGCCTCACTTTTTATCGCATTTTATGCAATATTAACACTTGGGTAAGCATTGCGAAGATAGGGTTAACAAATCAGACCCGCCTTCACAACAACGCGCTTGCGGGAACCCTATGGAAAACCGGACAGCCGGGACACCGATCTGGCCGGGCACACGGCGGCAACGTGGCCCGCTGACGGCAAAAAATGTGGGGGCAAATGTGTATGCATTTGTCAGGAGACGAGGTCTGAAGATGTTGAAACGAGCAGCAGGGGCGCAAAATGTCATTCCACTCACAACCCGGAGAAAAGCCATGAAGGATCCGATCATGCTGGAGCTTTTCTCGCATTGGGAACAGATCCGCGCCGGACATCTGGCACCGCACCGCGCGGACATCGACCCGCACAAGATCGAGAATGTTCTCGAGCACGCCTTTATACTGGAGCAACCCGCCAACGGCACGGCGCGCTTTCGGATTGCCGGGATGCGTCTGGTGGCGCTGATGGGGATGGAGCTGCGCGGCATGCCCGCAACCGCCGCCATCGCCCCGCAAAGCCGGGATTACTTTTGCCAGCGCCTTACGCAGGTCTTTAACCAGCCCGAAATCGTTGAAATGACCCTCTCGGCCAGCCCTGCGGGGGGCGGACGGATCGGAGGCGGAATGCTGCTCTTGCCGATGTATGACGACCGGGCGTGTATCTCGCGCCTTCTGGGGTGTCTGGTCACGACGGGATCGGCGCCAACCTCACCCCTGCACCCGGCCCCGCCCTTGCGCTTTGCCGTCACCGCGTGCAAGACGACGCGGATTGTCAGCAACCGGAGCGCCCCCAACCGCCGCCCGCCAAATGTGGGCACGCTGGAGTCGGTATCGCCCCCCCTGTCGGGGTTTTCCGAAGCACAGGACGCCTTTATTCCACCGGTACAGAAACGGCCATCTGCCGCAGCCAGCCATTTGCGTCTGGTGTCCTCGCGCGATTAGGGCCGGAATCCGAGGCCAGACCGCCCCGGACGCTCACTGCGCCCGTGCCCCGGTGCTGTCCGGCGCGCGCCTGTGACGCCCTGCGCGCGCCTCAGCCCGCCTTGCGCCGGGTTTCCAGCCGGTGATCCAGTTCCTCGGCGATCAAAAAGGCCAGCTCCAGCGACTGGCTGGCGTTCAGGCGCGGATCGCAAGCCGTGTGATAGCGCGCCGACAGGTCCTCGTCGGTCACCGCACGCACGCCGCCGGTGCATTCGGTCACGTCCTTGCCGGTCATCTCGACATGAACGCCGCCGGGATAGCTGCCCTCGGCGTTGTGGATGGCAAAGAACTCACGCACCTCGCGCAACACGTTTTCAAACGGGCGCGTCTTGTAGCCGCTGGCCGATTTGATGGTGTTGCCGTGCATCGGGTCACAGGACCAGACCACCTTGTAGCCCTCTTCCTGAACGGCGCGAATCAGCTTCGGCATGTGGTCGCCCACCTTGCCGGCGCCAAAGCGGTTGATCAGGGTCAGGCGACCGGGCTGGTTTTCCGGGTTCAGAATGTCGATCAGCCGCTTCAGATCGTCGGTGGTGATCGTCGGGCCGCATTTCAGGCCGATGGGATTTTGTACCCCGCGGGCGAATTCGACATGGGCGCCGTCGGGCTGGCGCGTGCGGTCGCCGATCCAGATCATGTGACCCGAGCCCGCCACCGGCAGTCCGGTAGTCGAGTCGATCCGGCACAGTGCCTCTTCGTATTCCAGCAACAAGGCCTCGTGGCTGGTGTAGAATTCAACCGTGCGCAGCTTGTTCGAGTTGCCGCTGTTCACCCCCGCTGCCGTCATGAAGTCCAGCGAATCGCTGATCCGTGCCGCCAGATCGCGGTATTTGTCTGTCGCCGCGGCGTCTGCGGCAAAGCCCAGCGTCCACTGGTGAACCTTGTGGATATCGGCGTAACCGCCGGTCGAGAACGCCCGCAACAGGTTCAGCGACGCCGCCGCCTGTGTATAGGCCTGCAGCATGCGCGCCGGGTCCGGGATTCGGGCGCTGGCATCAAAGCTGATGTCGTTGATGATGTCACCGCGATAGCTGGGCAGCTCGACTCCGTCGATCACCTCGGTATCGGCCGAGCGGGGCTTGGCAAACTGCCCGGCCATGCGCCCCACCTTGACCACCGGACATTTGGCCCCATAGGTCAGGACCACCGCCATTTGCAGCATGACCCGAAAGGTGTCGCGGATCGTATCGGCAGAGAACTCGTTGAAACTTTCGGCGCAATCGCCGCCCTGCAGCAGAAATGCCCGCCCCTCGGCGACCTCGCCCAGACGCGCCGTCAGGCGGCGGGCCTCACCGGCAAAAACCAGCGGCGGGTATTGGGCCAACTGCGCCTCGACCGTCTCCAGCGCGGCGGCATCCCTATAGGCGGGCATCTGCACGCGCGGCTTGTTGCGCCAGTCAGATTTGTTCCAGACCCCTGTCATTTTCCTGTTCTCCGGTGAATCCATAATGAGACCGGCCTTATAGGAAAACATGGGCGGATTGACCAGTGATTTCACAGGATTTTGCCACCGCCGCCCCGATCGACCGCTTTTTTGCTTGATCCGGCCGATGTCCTTTGATCTTGCTTGCAGCAGCGCTGTGCTGCGGATCGCCCGGCCCCGGGGCACGGGGAAGGGCAGCCACCAAGGATGAGGGCAAGAGGATGAGAAAGGTCATGTCTGTCACGGCGCCCGCGCGCAGTCGGCATTTCGTGTTCCTGCTGTTGCAGGATTTCTCGATGGCCGCCTTTGCCGTCGCCGTCGAAACGCTGCGGATTGCCAATCGCGCCTCGGGTCAGGAGCTCTACCGCTGGACACTGGCCAGCGAAGACGGCACCGCGGCGACGGCCTCCAACGGGGTCACGCTGGCCGTGGACATGGGACTGGAGGCAACCCAGCGCGACGACACGCTGATGGTCTGCGGCGGGCTGGATATCCGCAAGACGACGACGCGACCGGTGCTGAACTGGCTGCGCCGGGAATCCCGCAAGGGGGTCGCGATTGGCGGGCTCTGCACCGCCGCCTATACCTTGGCCAAGGCCGGCCTTCTGAACGGCAAGAAATGCACCATTCACTGGGAAAACCACGACAGTTTCCAGGAAGAGTTCCTCGAGGTCGAACTGACCAAGGCAATCTATACGGTGGACGGCAACCGCTATTCGGCGGCGGGGGGCACCTCGTCGCTGGACCTGATGCTGAACATGATCGCCAGCGACCACGGGCAGGATCTGGCCAACGCGGTCGCCGATCAGTTGATCTATACCTCGATCCGCACCGACCGGGACGAGCAGCGCCTGTCGGTCCCGACCCGGATTGGCGTGCGCCACCCCAAGCTGTCCACCGTCATCCACATGATGGAGGAAAACATCGAAGAGCCGGTCAGCCCGTCGCTGCTGGCCCGGGACGTGGGCATGTCCACGCGCCAGCTCGAACGCCTGTTCCGGCGCTATCTGAACCGCTCGCCGAAACGCTATTACATGGAAATTCGCCTGCAAAAGGCCCGCAACCTGTTGATGCAGACAGACATGAGCGTGATCAACGTGGCGCTGGCCTGCGGCTTTGCCTCGCCCAGCCATTTCTCGAAATGCTACCGCGCCCATTACCAGACCACCCCGTACCGCGAGCGCGGCTCGCAAGCGTCGCTGCGCGAAATTTGACCAAAGACAATACCCGGATTATCGGCAAATTGTTGCACAGCGCAGTAAAATACCCGCGGTTGCATCGTTATAATCTTGGAAATGCGGCCTTTTCATTTACAAATCGGCCCACTAAACTGCGGGCACTGAATTTACCAACGGGAGAAGACTATGAGAAAAATGTTGCTTGCAACGGCTGCGCTGGCAGTCGTATCGGCCAGCGCTGCATTCGCCGGAGAAATCAAGCTCGGGATCGAGCTGGGTTTTACCGGGCCGATTGAATCGCTGACACCGAACATGGCGGCGGGCGCCGAACTGGCGATTGCCGAGGTTTCCAAATCCGGTGCGCTGCTGAACGGCTCGACCGTCAAGGGCGTACGCGCTGACTCGACCTGCATCGACTCGGGCGCGGCGACGGCGGCGGCTGAACGTCTGATCACATCGGAAAAAGTCAGCGGCATCGTCGGCGGCGACTGCTCGGGCGTGACCGGCGCCATGCTGCAAAACGTGGCGCGGCCCAACGGTATGGTGATGATCTCGCCGTCGGCCACCTCGCCGGCCCTGTCCACGGCCAAGGACGACGGCCTGTTCTTCCGCACCGCTCCGTCGGATGCGCGTCAGGGCGAAGTCATTGCCGATATCCTGAAAGAGCAGGGCTATAAATCGGTCGCCATCACCTACACCAACAATGACTACGGCAAGGGTCTGGCGGATTCGATCAAGGCCAATTTTATCAAGCGCGGTGGCAAGGTGACCATCGACGCGGCACATGAAGACGGCAAAGGCGACTATTCCGCCGAGGTCGGCGCTCTGGCTGCGGCCGGTGGTGATGCGCTGGTGGTTGCGGGCTATGTCGATCAAGGCGGCTCGGGCATCGTGCGGGCAGCGCTGGATACAGGCGCTTTTGACAAGTTCCACTTCCCGGACGGCATGGTCTCGGACAAGCTGGTGGAAAAATTCGGCAAGGAAATCGACGGATCCTTTGGCGACAACCCCGGCACCGACAGCCCCGGCGCGGCCCTGTTCCAGAAAATGGCCAAGGCCAAGGGATTTGACGGAACCTCGCCGTTCTCGGCGGAATCCTACGACGCGGCTGCTCTGATCATGCTGGCCATGCAGGCTGCAGGCTCGAGTGATCCGGCCAAATACAAATCCAAGGTCATGCAGGTTGCCAACGCTCCGGGCACCAAGATCATGCCCGGCGAATTGGCCAAGGCGCTGAAGATCCTGAAAGACGGTGGCGACATCGACTATGTCGGCGCATCGGCGGTCGAACTGATCGGACCCGGCGAATCCGCCGGCAACTATCGCGAAGTGACCTTCAAGAACGGCAAGATGGTCGTCGTCAAATATCGCTGATAACGCGAAAGACAGACACAGGAGCAGCCCGGATTTCCGGGCTGTTCACACATCCGGGGGGGGACGGACATGATTGTCGTTGACGGCATTCACAAAAGCTTTGGCGGGTTCAAGGCGGTCAACGGCGCGTCGCTGACCATAAAGAAGGGCAGCATTACCGGGCTGATCGGCCCCAATGGCGCCGGAAAAACAACTCTTTTCAATGTGATAGCGGGCGTTCTTAAACCGGACAGCGGGCGCGTGACGATGCTGGGCGAGGACATCACCGGCCTGCCTCCGCACCAACTGTTTCACAAGGGGCTGCTGCGGACCTTTCAGATCGCGCATGAATTTGCCTCGATGACGGTGCGCGAAAACCTGATGATGGTCCCCGGCGATCAAGCGGGCGAGATGCTTTTGAACACGTGGTTCACGCGCCGCAAGGTGGCCGCCCAAGAGCGCGCCCTCAGCGCCAAGGCGGACGAGGTGATGCAGTTCCTGACCATCGACCACCTCGCCGACGAGCGCGCGGGGAACCTCTCGGGCGGGCAGAAAAAGCTGCTGGAACTGGGGCGCACGATGATGGTCGACGCCAAGATGGTGTTTCTGGACGAGGTCGGCGCCGGCGTTAACCGCACCCTTCTGAACACCATTGGCGACGCGATCATCCGCCTCAACAAGGAACGCGGCTATACCTTCTGCGTCATCGAACACGACATGGATTTCATCGCCCGGCTCTGTGACCCGGTGATCGTCATGGCCGAGGGCCGCGGTCTGGCCGAGGGCACGATCGACGAGATCAAGGCCAATGAGCAGGTGATCGAGGCCTATCTTGGCACCGGCCTCAAGAACAAGATCAAGGAGGGCGCAGCATGAGCACTGACCCCTACCACGACAGCCGCGGCAACAAGGACGTGAGCGTCACCAACCCGAAAGAGGAGTCTCTGATCGTGGCCGAGCCCGAGGGAAAGGCGCCAACCAAACCGACCCCCGCCAAACCGAAACCCGCAGTTGCAAACGGAGACGACGCACCCTTCCTCGTCGGTCGCGGCATGACCGGCGGCTACGGGCGCGGCGCCGATATTCTGCATGACTGCACGATTGGCGTAAACAAGGGTGAAATCGCGGTCATCGTCGGCCCCAATGGCGCCGGCAAATCCACCGCGATGAAGGCCATCTTTGGAATGTTGAACCTGCACGAGGGCGCGGTCCTGATCGACAATGAGGACATCACCGGGCTCAGCCCGCAGAACCGGGTAGCCAAGGGTATGGCCTTTGTGCCGCAGAACCACAATATCTTTACCTCGCTGACGGTCGAGGAAAACCTTGAAATGGGGGCGTTTCTGCGACGTGACGACATCTCGGGCACGATGGAGCAGGTCTATCAGTTGTTCCCGATCCTCAAGGACAAGCGCCGTCAAGCCGCCGGAGAGCTGTCCGGCGGGCAACGCCAACAGGTCGCCGTCGGGCGCGCCCTGATGACCCAACCCAAGGTCTTGATGCTGGATGAGCCCACCGCCGGGGTCAGCCCCATCGTCATGGACGAGCTGTTTGACCGTATCATCGAGGTGGCGCGCACCGGCATTTCCATCCTGATGGTCGAACAAAACGCCCGTCAGGCGCTGGCCATCGCCGACAAGGGCTATGTTCTGGTGCAGGGGCGCAACCGTTTCACCGACACCGGGGAGGCCCTGCTGGCCGATCCCGAAGTGCGCAAATCGTTTCTGGGGGGCTGAGGATGGTCGATATCTTGAATGCTTTGGTCGTCTTGGCCAATTTCGTGCTGGTCCCGGCGCTGGCCTATGGCAGCCAACTGGCGCTGGGGGCGCTGGGGATCACGCTGATCTACGGCATCCTGAGGTTTTCCAATTTCGCCCACGGCGACACCATGGCCTTTGGCACCATGATCGTGATTCTGGCCACATGGTGGATGCAGAAGGCCGGGGTCTCGATTGCGCCTTTGCCCACCGCGCTGTTGGCCCTGCCCATCGGCATCGCGGTAACGGCCATCGTCGTCTTGTTGACGGATCGGGCGGTCTATCGCTTTTATCGCAAGGTCAAGGCGGCGCCGATCATCTTCGTCATGGCCTCGCTGGGGGTCATGTTTATCATGAACGGCCTGGTGCGCTTTATCATCGGCCCAAAAGAGCAGACCTTTGCCGATGGCGCGCGATTTATCATCACGGCGCGGGATTTCAAGCATATGACCGGCCTCCACGAGGGAATGGCGATCAAGCTGTCGCAGGGGATCACCCTGATCACCGCGGTGATTGTCGTCGCTGCCCTGTTCTGGTTTCTGAACCGCACCCGCACCGGCAAAAGTATGCGCGCATTCTCGGACAACGAGGATCTGGCGTTGCTGTCGGGGATTAACCCCGAGCGGGTCGTCTTGATCATCTGGATCATCGTGGCGGCGCTGGCCACCATTGCCGGCACGCTTTACGGGTTGGACAAATCCTATAAGCCGTTCACCTATTTCCAACTGCTGCTACCGATGTTCGCAGCGGCCATCGTCGGCGGGCTGGGCAATCCGTTGGGAGCGATCGCCGGCGGCTTTGTGATCTCATTCTCGGAGGTCTCGGTCACCTATGCCTTCAAACGGGTTGTCACCTATCTGGTGCCGGACAGCTGGGCGCCGGACGGCCTCGTGCAGCTGCTCTCGACAGACTATAAATTCGCCGTTTCCTTTTCGATCCTGATCCTCGTCCTGCTGTTCAGGCCGACGGGCATTTTCAAGGGGCAGAGCCTATGAACCTGCGCAACATATCCCTTTTCCTCGTCATCTTTGCCCTGCTGATTCTGGTCGGCTTTGTGCAGAGCTGGTCGGTCGCTTTTCAACTGCTCAGCTTTTGCCTGATCTCGGCGGTGATGGCACTGGGGGTCAATATCCAGTGGGGCTATGCCGGGCTGTTCTCGGTCGGGACCATGGGCTTTGTCGCTCTTGGCGGGCTGGCCACCGTGATCACCTCGATGCCCCCGGTCAAGGAGGCCTGGGCCGCAGGCGGGGTCAGGGTGCTGGTCGCCCTGCTGTTTGCCGGAGCGGTGATCGTCGGAGCAACCCAGATCTACAAACGCATGAAGCCGGGTCGCAACCGCGCCCTCGTGCTGACGCTGGAACTGATCGCCGGCTTTTTCATCTACCGCGCCCTTTTCGATCCGGCCGTCTCGGCCATCGAGGCGGTCAACCCGGCGGGCACCGGCTATCTCGGCGGGCTGGGCCTGCCGGTTCTGGTGTCGTGGCTAGTGGGCGGGCTGCTGGCCGCCGGAGTAGCTTGGGTCATCGGCAAGGTGTCACTGGGGCTGCGCTCGGATTATCTGGCCATCGCCACCCTTGGCATCGCTGAAATCATCATTGCCGTTCTGAAGAACGAAGACTGGCTGGCGCGCGGGGTCAAGAACGTCAACGGCATCCCCCGCCCCTGGCCGGTGCCTTACGAGATCAGCCTGCAAAAAAGCACCGCCTTCATTGATTTCGCCCAGCGTTTCGGCCTGAACCCGGTGGATGCGTCCTCATATACGGTCAAGGTTCTCTATTCGGTCCTGTTTGCCATCGTGCTGATGATCGTGCTGTGGATGTCGCAAAAAGCGTTGACCTCGCCCTGGGGCCGCATGATGCGGGCCATCCGCGACAACGAGGAGGCTGCCGAGGCCATGGGCAAAGACGTCACCCACCGCCATTTACAGGTCTTTGTCATCGGTTCGGCAGTGCTGGGGATCGCGGGTGCCATGATGACCTCGCTCGATGGTCTGATGACGCCGGGCACCTACAACCCGTTGCGCTTTACCTTCCTGATCTGGGTGATGGTCATCGTCGGGGGCTCGGGCAACAACTGGGGCTCGGTTCTCGGCGGCTTTCTGATCTGGTTCCTCTGGATCGAGGTCGAACCGATCGGCCGCTGGCTGCTGGACGTGCTGACCAGCCCGATGCCCAACGATTACTGGCTGCGCATCCACCTGCTAAACTCGGCCGCCCATATGCGCCTGCTGACGATGGGGCTGATCCTGCTCTTGGTGCTGAGGTTCTGGCCCAAGGGGCTGATCCCGGAGAAATAGCCGGGATCCAGCGGGCAACGGCGGATATTGCGTATGAAAACGGGCCGAGGGGTGATCCCCCGGCCCGGTTTTTATTTCACCTTGCGACAGGCTCGGGCGCGCGCCGTGCATTTGTAAAGCCCGGCGCGTTTGACACAATGAAAGCTGCGATTGTGCGCCAGTTTCCAGTCTGAGTAATCTGGCCCGATCGACGCCAGCACCCGCGCGCCCCAGCTCAGCACTGCGTTGTCCTTGGCCACCCCGATGTAACGCCCTGTCAGCAGCGCCGCATTCGAGCCCTGATAATAATGCGCCCGGCATTCTACCTTGGTCGCAGCCGCCGCCGGCAGCGCCACAAGCACCAGAACACCGGCCATTGCGAACAGTTTTGTCATTATTCCCTCGTGAGTTGGTTTTTCGATCCGGCTCCTGTCTAATCCATTTCATCGCCCCACAAAAGCCCCTCAAACTGCCGTTGGCGGGGCTTTGCCTCTATATTTTATATATAAAATATTTAACTTGAAAATAAATTAGTCCGGTGGCAGCATCATCCTGTCCACGACTCGACGTAATCGGAGAGGCCATGAAAATTGTCATCCTCGGCGGCGGCCCCTCGGGCCTTTATTTCGCCATCAGCATGAAACTGCGCGATCCCGCCCACGAAATCACCGTGATCGAGCGCAACAAGGCCGACGACACCTTTGGCTGGGGGGTTGTTCTGTCCGATGAAACCCTTGACAACATGCGAAAAAACGATCCCGTCAGCGCCGAGACCATCCACCGACATTTTGCCTATTGGGATGATGTCGCGGTCCATTACCGGGGAACAACCATGGTCTCGGGCGGGCATGGGTTTTGCGGCATCGGGCGCAAGCAGCTGCTCCTGGATTTGCAGGCCCGCGCGCGGGCGCTGGGGGTCACGCTGAAATTCCAGACCGAGGCCGAAGACGCCCGTGCCTACATGGATGATTACGATCTGGTGGTCGCGGCCGACGGGCTGAATTCAAAAACCCGCACCGCGCTGGCCGAACATTTCAAACCCGATATCGACGTCAGGAAATGCCACTTTATCTGGTATGGCACACGGCAAAAATTCGATGACGCCTTTACCTTTATCTTTGAAAAAACCGACAAGGGCTGGATCTGGGCCCATGCCTACCAGTTTGATGCCGACACTGCGACCTTCATCGTCGAATGTGCGCCGGAAACCTTTGCCGCCTACGGGTTCGCCGATCTCAGCCAGGCTGAAAGTATCGAGATCTGTCAGGAGATATTCAAGGACTGGCTGGGCGGGCATGCGTTGATGACCAACGCCAACCATATCCGCGGCTCGGCCTGGTTGAATTTCCCCCGGGTGCTGTGCGAAAAATGGCACTGGAAAAATGTCGTGCTGCTGGGAGACGCCTCCGCGACGGCGCATTTTTCCATCGGCTCAGGCTCAAAACTGGGGTTTGAAAGCGCGGTGGCGCTGGCTGAATTCCTCAGCTCCGAGCCGACGCTGGAGGCGGCATTCACCCGCTATCAGGACGACCGCCGACTCGATGTTCTGCGCCTGCAATCGGCGGCGCGCAACTCGACCGAGTGGTTCGAAGCGGTCGAGCGATACCTCGATCTGGATCCGGTTCAATTCAACTATTCGCTGTTGACCCGCAGCCAACGGATCAGCCATGAAAACCTGCGTGCACGCGACCCCCGATGGCTGGCCAGTGCCGAGCGCTGGTTCAACAAAAAGGCCGGGATCGACAGCGACCGCCGACCGATGTTCGCGCCCCTCAGCCTTGGGGACATGACCCTGAAAAATCGGGTCGTGGTCTCACCGATGGCACAATACAAGGCACATGACGGCACCCCGAACGACTGGCATTTCAGCCATTACGCCGAGCGCGCCAAGGGCGGTGCCGGGCTGGTCTATACCGAGATGACCTGTGTTTCGCCCGAGGGCCGCATCACCCCGGGCTGCCCGGGCCTCTACGCCATCGCGCATGAAGCCGCCTGGCGTCGGATCACCACCTTTGTCCACAACGAGACCGACGCAAAAATCTGCTGTCAGATCGGTCACGCGGGCAGAAAAGGCTCAACCGGGCTGGGCTGGGATGGCAGCGAAAAGCCCCTGAAATCAGGGAATTGGCCGTTGATTGCCCCCTCGCCTCTGGGCTGGGACAAGGACGCACAAATACCGCGGGAAATGACCCGAAGCGACATGGAGAACGTGCGCGATCAATTCGTCGCCGCCACCGAAATGGCGGCGCGCGCCGGCTTTGACATGGTGGAACTGCACGCCGCACACGGCTATCTGATCTCGTCCTTCATCTCGCCGGTCTCGAATCGACGGCAGGACGACTATGGTGGCAGCCTTGAGAACCGCATGCGCTTTGCGCTGGAGGTTATGCAGGCGATGCGCGCCGTCTGGCCGCGTGAAAAACCGATGTCGGTACGCATTTCCGCCACCGACTGGGTCGGTGAAGACGGCGTCACCCCAACCGAAGCGGTTGAAATCGCGCGTCTTTTCTCGGCCGCAGGGGCTGACTTGATCGACGTCTCGGCCGGGCAGACCACGCCCGATGCCCAGCCTGTTTATGGGCGCATGTTCCAGACTCCGTTCTCGGATCGGATCCGTCAGGAAACCGGCCTGAAAACCATGGCGGTTGGCAATATTTACGAGCCCGATCACGTCAACTCGATCCTGATGGCGGGCCGTGCCGACCTGGTGGCGCTGGCGCGACCGCATCTCAGCGACCCCTATTGGACCTTGCACGCGGCGGCCGATCTTGGCGACAGCGCCGCCCATTGGCCGCCCCCCTATTTTGCCGGGCGCGACCAACTTTACCGTCTGAAAGAACGTGAAAGAGAGCAAAATGCAGCATCTTGAAGGAAAACACGCGCTGGTCACCGGCGGGGGCACCGGCATTGGCGAGGCGATCGCGCTGGCGCTGGCGGATGCGGGCGCCGAGGTTACCATAACCGGCCGGCGCATGGACGCCTTGCAGGACACCTGTCAAAAGGCCCCGGCGCGCCTCTCGGCGCTGACGATGGATGTCACCGATGAACGCAGCGTCGTTGATGGGGTAAAACAGGCCATCGACGCACGCGGCCCCATCGACATCCATGTCGCCAACGCGGGCATTGCCGAGACCTCGCCCTTTGCCAAGACCTCGCTGGAATTCTGGCGCAAGGTCATGGCCACCAACCTTGACGGCGCATTTCTGACCTGCCGCGAGGTGGTGCCGGGCATGTTGGCGCAAGGCTGGGGGCGGATCATCACGATCAGCTCGGTCGCCGGCCTAAGGGGGCTGAAATACGGCGCCGCCTATAGCGCCTCAAAACACGGGGTGATCGGCCTGACGCGGGTCATATCCGAGGAATACATGGGCCGGGGGCTGACCGCCAACGCAATTTGTCCGGGCTATGTGCGCACCCCGATCGTTGCGCGAAATACCCGCCTTATCATGGCACGCTCGAACCTCAGCCAGCCCGAGGCCGAGGCCGCCATGAGCCACGACAACCGCCACCAGCGCCTGATCGAGGTGTCCGAAGTCGCCGCCGCGGCCATGTGGCTGTGCGCGCCGGGCTCGGATTCGATCAACGGCCAGACCATCGAAATCGCCGGCGGGCAGGTCTGATGCAAGAACTGGCAACACCCCCCGGCGCCAGCGGGCGGCAAAAGCTGCGCTTTTGGCTGCAGCTGTTGAAGGCAACGCGCCACGTCGAAAACGAACTGCGCGACCGGCTGCGGCGCGAGTTTCACACCACCCTGCCCCGCTTTGACGTGCTGGCAATGCTGGAAAAATCCGGCACCGGACTGAAGATGAGCGCCCTGTCCAGTGAGCTGATGGTATCAAACGGCAACGTCACCGGCATCATCGACCGGCTGGTCAAGGATGGTCTGGTGGTGCGCGTTCCGATCCGTGGCGACCGGCGGGCAACACTGGTCCGCCTGACCCCGAAAGGGGCGGCGGATTTTGCCGCAATGGCCCGCGCCCACCGTGCCTGGGTGGATGAGCTATTTGCACCCCTGACCGAGGACGAACTGCACAACAGCATGAAAACGCTGGCGAAAATAAGAGAGCTGACGGTATGACAAAAATGGCAAAGCTGCGCCCCAGCACCTTTCTGTGGCAGATGAAAGGCGATGTTGCCCTGATCCGCCTCAACATTCCGGCGCGCAAGAACCCCCTGACCTTTGACAGCTATGCCGAGCTGCGCGACACCTTTCGCGCGCTCTCTGACGCTGAGGACGTCAAGGCGGTGGTGCTGGCTCCCAATGGTGGGAATTTCTGTTCGGGCGGGGACGTTCACGACATCATCGGCCCGCTCGTCGAGATGGAGATGAAGGAGCTTCTGGCATTTACCCGCATGACCGGCGATCTGGTGCGCGCGATGCTGAATTGCGGCAAACCTATCATCGCCGCAATCGACGGAGTCGCGGTGGGTGCAGGGGCCATTCTGGCCATGGCCAGCGATCTGCGTCTGGCCACACCCGAGGCAAAATGTGCGTTTCTTTTCAACCGGGTGGGTCTGGCGGGTTGCGACATGGGCGCCTGTGCGATCCTGCCCCGGATCATCGGACAGGGGCGCACGGCGGAACTCCTCTATCTCGGGCGCACAATGCGCGCTGACGAGGGGCTGGCGTGGGGCTTTTACAACGCGCTCTATCCCGCGAAACAGCTGGAAGAGGCGGCGCTGGACCTGGCGGCGCGCATTGCCGCGGGGCCGACCTTTGCCAACGGCATCACCAAGACGCAGCTGAACCACGAATGGAACATGACCCCGGATCAAGCCATCGAGGCCGAGGCGCAGGCGCAGGCGATCTGCATGCAGACCGAGGATTTCGTGCGCGCCTACAAGGCCTTTGTCCGCCGCGAAAAACCGGTTTTTAAAGGGAACTGACAGAATGACCCTGACCCGAAACAGCGGCCCTCGGCCCGATTTGCTGCAAAGCCGTGCTCATGTCTGACACCAGCTACCTGTCCTGGCCCTTCTTTGAAGAGCATCATCAAACGCTGGCCCGCGATCTTGAAAAATGGTGCGCAGCCAATCTGCCCGTGGAGCACAGCGATGTCGATGAGGCCTGCAAATCGCTGGTCGCGCGCCTCGGGGCGGCCGGATTTCTGCGCTATTCCGGCGGCGCAGAACTGGACGTGCGCAGCCTTTGCCTGATCCGCGAGACCCTCGCCCGCCACGATGCCTTGGCGGACTTTTCCTTTGCGATGCAGGGGCTTGGCATGGGGGCCGTGTCGCTGTTCGGCTCGGATCAACAACGCGAATGGTTGCACCGGACCCGTCGTGGCGAGGCCATCGCGGCTTTTGCACTGACTGAGCCGCAGTCGGGCTCGGATGTTGCCGGGATCACAGCGTCTGCCGAACTTTGGGGAGATGAGTATTTGTGCAAAGGAGAAAAAACCTGGATTTCCAACGGTGGCATTGCCGACATCTATACCGTGTTTCTGGTGACCGAGCCCGGCACCGGTGCGCGGGGCCTGTCGGCATTTCTGGTGCCCGCCGACACGCCCGGCCTAGAGGTGGTGGAGCGTCTGGAAACCATCGCGCCCCACCCGTTGGCGCGGCTTCGCTTCAATAAGATGCGCTTGCCCCGCGCGGCCCGAATCGGGGCGGCCGGGGCCGGTTTCAAAATCGCGATGTCGGTTCTGGACGTCTTTCGCGCCAGCGTCGGGGCCGCCGCTTTGGGCATGGCGCGCCGGGCGCTGGATGAAAGTCTGGCGCAAACCCGCAGGCGCGAGATCGGCGGCGTTCCGCTGTCGGACATGCAGATGGTGCAGGGGCATCTTGCCGATATGGCACTGGATATCGACGCGGCCGCCCTGCTCGTTTACCGCGCCGCCTGGGTCAAGGACAAAGGGGCGGCGCGCGTCAGCCGCGAGGCGGCCATGGCCAAACTTTTCGCCACCGAAACCGCACAGAAGGTGATCGATTCCGCCGTGCAACTGCATGGCGGCGAGGGCGTTCGCAAGGGGGCAATCGTCGAAGGCCTTTACCGCGAGATTCGGGCCTTGCGTATTTATGAGGGTGCCAGTGATGTGCAGAAAATCATCATTGCGCGCCAAATTCTGGGAGGACAATCATGATTCTGGGACCATCTGCACATATGGATACCTTCACCCGCGACAACCTGCCGCCGACCGGGCAATGGCCCGATTTCCTGCTGGAGGATTTTCCCTATCCCGAATATCTGAACGTCGGAGTCGCCCTGACCGGGGCGATGGTCGAAAAGGGTTTTGGCGACCACACCGCCCTGATCGGCAACGGCCGACAGCGCACCTACAAAGAGCTGGATGACTGGACCAACAGGATTGCTCATGCATTGGTTGAAGATTACGGCGTAAGGCCCGGAAATCGTGTGCTTATTCGCAGCGCCAATAACCCGGCGATGGTGGCCTGCTGGCTGGCGGCTACAAAGGCGGGGGCGGTGGTCGTCAACACGATGCCGCTGCTCAGGGCCGGTGAGTTGGGGCAGATCGTGGATATTGCCGAGATCGAATTTGCGCTTTGCGACAGCCGGATGATGGACGAGATGGTCTCATGCGGGAAAAACTCGTCCTTTTTGAAGACCATCATTTCCTTTGACGGCACCGCCAATCACGACGCGGAGCTGGACCGGGCGGCGCTGGCAAAACCGGTTCGCTTTGATGCGGTGCGCACCGGGCGCGATGACGTGGCTTTGCTGGGCTTTACCTCGGGCACTACGGGCAAACCCAAGGCGACGATGCATTTCCACCGTGACCTTCTGATTATCGCCGATGGCTATGCGCGCGAGATTCTGGGGGTCACGCCCGAGGATGTCTTTGTCGGCTCACCGCCCTTGGCCTTTACCTTTGGCCTTGGGGGGCTGGCGGTCTTTCCGTTGAGGTTTGGCGCTACCGCCACCCTTCTTGAGACCGCGAGCCCGCCGAACATGATTGAGATCATTGAAAAATACAAGGCGACGATCTGTTTTACCGCGCCCACGGCCTATCGCGTAATGATGCGGGCGATGGATGAGGGGGCGGACCTCTCGTCGCTGCGCTGCGCGGTTTCCGCCGGCGAGACCCTGCCTGCGCCGGTCTATGAGGAATGGTTGCAGAAAACCGGCAAACCGATGCTCGACGGGATCGGGGCGACCGAGATGCTGCATATCTTTATCTCGAACCGTTTTGAGGACGCCCGTCCCGCCTGCACCGGGCGCCCGGTTGGCGGCTATGAGGCGCGGATCGTTGACGATGACATGAACGACACGCCTAACGGCGAACCGGGGCGTCTGGCGGTGCGCGGGCCAACGGGGTGCCGCTATCTGAATGACGCGCGACAGTCCATCTATGTGCGCAACGGCTGGAACATCACTGGCGACACGTTTTGGCGCGACGCCGACGGGTTTTTCCACTTTGCCGCGCGCAATGACGACATGATCGTCTCATCAGGCTACAATATCGCCGGCCCCGAGGTCGAAGCCGCCCTGCTCAGCCATCCCGCGGTGGTCGAATGTGGCGTCATTGGCGTCCCTGACGAGGCCCGCGGCCATATTGTCGAGGCCCATGTCGTATTGGAGGCCGGGGTGCCCCGCGATGGCGCCATGATCAAACAGCTTCAGGACCATGTCAAATCAACGATCGCGCCCTATAAATACCCGCGATCAATCGTATTCATCGACGCGCTGCCCAAGACCCAGACCGGCAAGGTGCAGCGGTTTCGCCTCAGGGACCAAACCACGTGACTGTTTTCAAACACAAAAAATTCCAATTCCACCTTCCGCCTGGGGTCACCTATCTGGACGGAAACTCGCTGGGCCCGCTGCCCCGGGCGGCATGTGATCACGTTTCGAACATGATGCGTGCCGAATGGGGAGAGATGCTGATTACCGGCTGGAACAAGGCCCACTGGATGAGCCTTGTTCGTGACATCGGTGACCGGATCGGCGGTCTGATCGGGGCGGAGCCGGGCCATGTCGTCATGGGCGATACGTTGTCGATCAAGGTCTATCAGGCCCTTGCCGCGGCGCTGGACCTAAACCCTGGGCGCAAGGTGATCCTGTCGGATCGCGGCAATTTTCCCACCGACCTTTATATGGCCGAGGGGCTGATCAAATCACTTGATAATGGACATGAGCTTCGGCTTGTAAACCACGATGAGATTAGCGAAAATATTGGTGACTCGGTTGCTGTTCTGATGTTGACAGAGGTCGATTACAAGACCGGACAGCGCCACGACATGCAGGCGCTCAGCGACAAGGCCCGGGCCAATGGTGTGATCACAATCTGGGATCTGGCCCATTCAGCCGGCGCCCTGCCGGTCGATGTCAGCCGGGCCAAGGCGGATTTTGCCGTCGGTTGCAGCTATAAATACCTGAACGGCGGCCCCGGCGCGCCGGCGTTCATCTATGTCGCGCCGAAACACGCCGATATCGTTCGCCCCGCCCTGTCCGGTTGGCTGGGGCATGAGGCTCCATTCGCGTTTGACCTAGACTATCGGCCCGGCGCCGGGATCGAGCGCATGCGCGTCGGAACGCCGCCGGTGATCGCGCTGAAGGCGCTGGAAGCGGCGCTAACCCTTTGGGAAGACGTGGATATGGCAGCGCTTCGGGCGCAATCCATTGCCCTTGGCGACCTTTTCATTTCCGAGGTCGAACGACGCTGCCCCGCCTTGACGTTGGCCAGTCCGCGGCAGGGTGAGATGCGCGGTTCACAAGTCTCGTTTCGCTTTGCCCATGGCTATCCGGCAATGCAGGCGTTGATTGCGCGCGGGGTCATCGGCGACTTTCGCGCCCCCGACATCATGCGATTCGGGATCACGCCGCTTTATATCGACCGACAGGATATCCTGCGGGCGGTCGCCGTTCTGGAAGATGTGATCACAAACCGGCTATGGGATGACCCAGCCTATCAAATCCGGGGAAAAGTAACATGAAGACCAACCTCGATCCTGCTGAAGATGGGGCAGAAATGTCGTTTGACGGGCGGATGTCCTATGGGGATTACCTGCACCTTAGCAAGGTTCTGAATGCCCAGAAACCGCTAAGCGGCGCGCATGATGAAATGCTGTTCATCATCCAGCACCAGACGTCGGAACTGTGGATGAAGCTGGCGTTGCACGAGATCGCCGCGGCGCGTGAGATGATTGGCAATGACCGCCTGCAGCCCGCCTTCAAGATGCTCAGCCGGGTGTCGCGGATTTTCGAGCAGCTGAACAACTCATGGGATGTTCTGCGCACCATGACGCCCAGCGAATACACGGAATTTCGCGATTCTCTGGGGCAGAGCTCGGGCTTTCAATCCTATCAATACCGGCTGATCGAATACGCGCTTGGCAACAGAAATCCGGCAATGATGCGCCCGCACGCGCATGATGCAGCGATCCTTGAATCGCTTGAGGCGGAACTGTCCCGGCCCAGCCTTTATGATGCTGCACTGGCCCTTCTGGGGCGCCGTGGCCTGCCGGTTCCCGCCGACATCCTGCAGCGCGATACACGCCAGACGCACCAGCCGGACGCGCGCGTGACCGCGGCATGGGAGACCGTTTACACCGCCCCCGAGCGCCATTGGGAACTCTATGAACTGGCCGAAAAACTGGTTGATTTCGAAGACTATTTCCGGCGCTGGCGGTTCAATCACGTGACCACGGTCGAGCGCATCATCGGGTTCAAGCGGGGCACCGGCGGCACCAGCGGGGTCGCCTATCTGCGCCGGATGCTCGGGGTCGAACTGTTCCCCGAACTGTGGCGCGTCAGGACCACCCTATGAGTTGGCAAACCTCGCGTCTGGTGGAGTTTCAGCACTGCGATCCGGCAGGGATCGTGTTCTATCCGCGCTATTTCGAGATGATCAACTCGGTCATCGAAGCGTTCTTTCGCGAGGCCATCGGCTACAGTTTTCTACCGATGCATTTTCGCGACCATCGCGGCGTGCCCACGGTCAGCATCGCGGTCGAGTTTCAGACCCCAAGCCGCCTTGAGGATCTGCTGCTGTTTTCACTGCGCGTGGATCGCGTCGGCACCTCCAGTCTGGCACTGGCCCTCAGCGCAACGGTCGAAAACACCCCGCGCATGAGTGTTCAGACGACCCTTGTGCGTATTGATCTGAAAGACGGAACACCGGCCCCATGGCCGGATGAAATCCGCGCGAAACTGCAGCAATTTCAAAGGAGGCCGCATGGCTGACGCTTATGCACACGACCTTTTGCATCCGCAATCATGGCGCGCCGCGCGTGGATATGCCAACGGGGTCATGGCCCGGGGTGCGCTGATTTTTCTGGGCGGGCAAATCGGCTGGAATGCCCAGCAAGTATTTGAAACAGATGACTTTATCGGTCAAGTGGATCAGTGCCTTGCAAATATCTGCGCCCTGCTGAAAGAGGCCGAAGCCGGGCCACAGCATCTGGTTCGGCTGACGTGGTATCTGACCGACAAGCGGGATTATCTGCAAAACCTGCCGCGGATCGGTCAGGTTTACCGGGCTCATATGGGGCGTAACTTTCCGGCCATGGCGATGGTCGAGGTGTCCGCCCTGATCGAAGCGCGCGCCAAGGTCGAGATCGAGGCAACCGCTGTTCTGCCCGACTGAGCAGCACCGGGCCTGCAGCGTTTCAACAAAAGCTATCCGTTGAAATGCTTTATTCGGCGGCGAGGACCTCGTCGGACTGTGCGGCAACGGCTTCGGCGCGCTCGGCGATCCGGGCAAATTCCGACGTCACCTCGTCGGGAATGACCGGAACCTCGACATGGACCTCGACGATTTCCTTTTCGGTGGGCGGCGGCGGCGCGGGGGTTGCGGCAATCTCGGCGTCTTTTTGCGCCAGCTTGCGTTCGGCGGCACGTAATTCTTCTTCAAGGCCTGCGGTCTTGTCCGCCAGCATCAGCCCGGCCATCAGCAACATGCGCGATTCCGGCATCCGCCCCAGCGCATCCGCCAGTGATTGAGCCTCGTTGTCCAAAAGGTCCGCGGCCGACAGCAGGAATTTTTCCTCGCCCTCCTGACAGGCCACCTGAAAACTGCGCCCACCAATATGAATATCCACCTCAGGCATGCAACTCTCCCTCGACCAGCGGTTTCAGTTCCTCAAGGATCGTGTCCATCTCTTCCACATCCGCCGCCCGACACGTTTTCAGGGCCTCCAGCTCGGCCTGAAGCGACTGGTTTATGGCCTCGGGATCGGCCAGATTCGAGGCATTTCGCGCCCGCAGGACGGCGTTGGATTCGCGCAGCTGCGCGTTCGCATCCTTCAGACGCTGGAACTGGATGTCTTGACTTTCAATCCGCGCATTCAACCGCTCGATCCGCTCTTGCATGTTATGGGTGGCGCTCTCCTGACGTTCCTCGGCCTTCTGGTGCTGGGCGAGGGCACTCTCGGCCGCCAGTTTAGCCGCCTCCGCCGCATCAAGAGCAGCCTGTGCCTCGGCCAGACGCGCATCAATCGCCGCCTTTTCCTCGGCCAGCGTCGCCATTTCAGCGTTCAGACGTGCGGTGGTCTCGCGCTCGGCGGCAAGATCGGCGCGCTCATCGGCAAGCGTCCCTTCCAGCTCTTCGATCAGGGCCGCGCTGCGTTGTCGGTCATGGTCAAACTCACCCAAGCGCCCCTTGTGACGCGCCAGATTGTCGGAAATTTTCTCAAGCGCTGAAAATATCCGGGCCTGTTGGTTTTCGATTTCGTCCATGGTGCTGCTGTTCTTTGCCTATAGCGTCGAATCGATACTACTTTCTTTGTTCCCTGTTTGCGACTGTTTTTCGCGCCCCCTTTGGCGCCTTGGCGCGAGTCCGCCGAGATCGGAAGCGCCACACCGAGCGCCTTGATCTGACCGCAACTCGGCGATTCGATATTTTGCCCGAACGCCATAAAAATAACCATCGCACTTTTTTATCCCGTCCGCTAACCTTTGACGGACCAACAATTCCGGACCCGTCATGGACAACAAAACCGCTGCCGTTCTGGCGGCCCTCATTCTTGGATTTCTGCTGCTCGACCATTTTGTCCTGCATTGGGGCGTAGTTGTTTTCCTGTTTGAAAAAATTACCCACCTTATCGACTGGCTGGCATTCTGGCGGTGAAAAACCGCCAATGGGGGATTCACAACACCGCCTTATTATGCCAGACTGCCCCTGAAGGGCCGACGCAGACGCGGCCAAACAGGCAGACTCGAGCGGGGCGATGACGGGCATGAAGCGCAACAAATTCGCGATTGGATCGGTGGCAATCTTTGTCGTCGCCTTTTCGTTGTCGGCGTATTTCACCTTTGCCGCAGTACAGGGCGAATACGGCCTGTTTCGCCGCGTCCGGGTCGAGGCCCAAGCCCGGGATCTGGCGCAGCAGCTGGACGCTCTCAAGGCCGAGGTCTCGGGGATGGAGAACAAGACCCGCCGGATGTCTGATGATTATCTCGATCTGGACCTTCTGGATGAGCAGGCTCGCAAAGTTCTGGGACTGGCCCGGGGCGATGAGATCATTATTCGCTAGTATAGAGGAAACGAAATGCGCCTCATTTAATTTGCTGCGAACCCGATCGCAAGCGATCCGGGGAATGAGAATTAGTTGTGGCAAACTTCAGTTTCGGGCGACTAGAGCCTAGACCCACAGAGGCCGTCGGGGCCTTCACGCGATCGCGCGTTTCCCTTCAAACAGCGGGCGCAGGCCGGCAACCTCGCGCTGCATGTGTTGGCGAAACAGGCGCACCCGTTTAACCCGGCGCAAATCGCTATGAAACACCAGCCACAGGCCCAGATCGTGTTTCGCCTCGGGCGGGCGGAAACGCACCAGCGAGGGCTCGCAATCGCCCATAAAGCACGGCAGATAGGCCAGCCCCGCGCAGGCCTTTAGCGCGGCAAGGGTCAACAGCGTGTCATCGACATAAAGCCTGTGATCCTTGTCTGGACAGGCGTCCTTGGTCCAGGACATGTGGAACCCGCAACACTCTACCCCCAGCCATGTTTCAGCAGCCTTTCCGGCCTGCAGGCGCGCGCAGTAATCGCGGGCGCCATAGACCGCTGAAGCCACCGTCGCCAGCCGGACACCGATCAGCGTATCCCGCGGCGTATTGGTCAGGCGAATGGCGATATCCGCATCCCGCTCGGACAGTTTCACGAATTTGTTGGTCACCTGAATATGCAGTTCGATTTTCGGATGATCCTCGCTGAACCGGGCGAAGACGGGCATCAAGGCGGTTGACGCCATATTGTTGATCGCCGAAACTCGCAACTCGCCGGCGGCGTCCCTGTCCTGTCCACCGCGATCTTGTTGAAAGCCGAGGATCTGAGCCTCGACCTTGCGGGCGGTAAGATGCAATTCCTGCCCCGCGTCGGTCAGTTCATACCCGGATTTCTTGCGCTCGATCAGGCGGGTGGCCAACTGCTCTTCAAGGGATCGCAGACGTCTGGAGACAGTGGAATGCTGGACAGCAAGACGCCTCGCTGCACCGCTGATTGAGCCGGTCCGCGCAATCGCAAGGAAATACCTCAAATCGTCCCACTGCATGTGGTCCCCCTGTTTGTGCATTTTTGCAAATTCAGTGTCGAAATTCCGCGAATTGATCCAAGTCTGAAGCTCCGTCACCGTTCAGGCAACAATAATTTCGCAGCAAGGCACGAGCAATGCCCGAAAGTTGGTGATGGGGTGATTGGGTGGCATATCATGGCGGTGTTGACGCGCCGCGATTCTCAGAGAGAAAAGGATATGCCACATGAAAAACGATACGATTTTGGAGTTCACCG